>Ga0209641_10000003_pt1 | contig 229423 bp, 257 predicted proteins | sample RifCSP16_1_FD_184022 | JGI IMG/M metagenome (GOLD analysis project Ga0209641, IMG submission 184022) | Soil microbial communities from Rifle, Colorado - Rifle CSP2_sed 16_1 (SPAdes) (version 2) | ecosystem: Environmental > Terrestrial > Deep subsurface > Rock core/Sediment | place: Rifle... | reverse complement strand
ATCAAAGCTTTTCGTCTTTTTTATTTTTGAGGCCAAGTGCTTGTTCAACTTTATTTTCTATTGGCAAACCGTGCACATCCCACCCCCATACGCGCGGGACATACCGTCCCTTCATCGTTTGATAGCGGGGGACTACGTCCTTAGCGATTGAGGAGAGAAGATTCCCATAGTGAGGTTTGCCTGTTATAAATGGCGGCCCGTCGTAAAATGAGAAAAGCTTTGATTTCGGATTTTTATCGAGCGATTTCTCAAAAATTTTACTTTCTTTCCAGAACTTTAAAACTTCTTCTTCTCGTTCGAATAAAGTCTGTTTTACTGGGTCATCAAAAACCTTTTTATCGTTGTCGTTCTGCATCCTAAATCAGACCAACTTTTCTTTTTGCTTCGTCGAGAGTTTTTTCTGCGATTGGGCGCGCTGTTTTTGCACCACTCTCTAGAATTTTCATAACTTTCTTTCTGTCCTTTAAGAGTTCTGCGCGTTTCTTCTGAATTGGCTTTAGTTTTCCGATTAGAAGAGTCGCTAAGTCTTTTTTGAAGTCTGCGTATCCTTTGCCCTCGAATTTTTTCACAACTTTTTGCGGGGATGTGTTTGCAAATGCTGCGTAAATTGATACTAGATTTGATACGGCCGGTCTCCTCTTAGGATCAAATCCGATTGTACGTTCTGAGTCTGTTTGCGCGGACATAATTTTCTTTTTTATCGTATCCGGGGAATCTGAAAGAAAGAGACATCCGCTGGAAATTGACTTAGACATTTTATGTGTCGGGTCTGATAAGCTCATTATTCTCGATGTTTCTGTGTTTAGCGTTTTTGGTTCTTTGAACATTTTTCCAAATCTTGCGTTGAAAGTTCTCGCTATGGTTCGCGTCAGCTCAACATGCTGGCGCTGGTCGTCTCCGACAGGGACAAAATCTGCGTTGTAAATTAAAACATCGGCGGCCATTAGAACAGGATACGCGTAGAGACCGGCATTCGGGACGTGTCCTTCTGCCACTTTCTCTTTGAATGCGGTCATTCTAGAAAGCTCCCCGGTGGATGTAATTGTGTCGAAAATCCATGCTAGGTTGTTGTGCGCCGATATATGGGACTGAACAAAGAAGACGGATTTTTTGGGATCAATACCAGTAGCCAAAGAGTCCACAACCATATTGAAAATTTCTTTGCTTTTGTCTTTCGCGTTAAAGTTTTGGGTCAGTGCGTGATAGTCCGCTATAAAGTAAAACCTTTTGTAATCTGATTTATTTTGTAGCTCGACCAGCTGCTTAATTGCGCCTAAATAATTGCCTATATGAAGTTCCCCGGAGGGCTTTAGGCCGCTCACAACAACTTTCTTTGCCATAGGCCAATTATAGCAGGCGATAGGCAACAAAAAATAGGAGCCGTTTGGTGTTTACTAAGATTCGATAATTGCTGGCTAGGGTTGTTTTAATTCTTCCTCGAGCCACTCTTTTACTCCTCTCGAGACTTTGTCTGTCGGAATCGATGCTAGAACAAAAGTTTTGTGACTGTGAACCTTCGCGATTTCTTTTTCTATTTCGTCGAATAACCTATCCTCCGTTTCGAGCAATAGAATCACCTCGCTGGCTTTTTTGATCTCCCCTTGCCACCTGAAAATAGATTTAGTCTCAAATTTCTTTGCACAGGCTATAAGTTTCTGCTCGAGCAACGATGCGGCGATTTCGTCCGCTTCAGATTCGTTCGCCGCGACTAAGTAGAGGATTGTCATACTCAAGCCCTATACTTCGATAATAACCGGGAGAATCATCGGTCGCCTGTGAGTTTTCTTGAATACGAACTCGCCGACCTGGTCACGGAACAGAGCTTTAATATAATCCGATTCGGCTTGTTGATGGCGTGGAATGCGATTTATTATGCTTTTTATTTTTGTGCGCATTTCTCTCAACATTTCTTGATTATCGCGGAGATAAATAAATCCGCGTGAGATTATGTCTGGATTCTTTATTAATCTGCCAGTTTTTCTGTTCACCGTGGCAATTATTACGATCATTCCTTCTTCGGCGAGCATCCTTCTGTCACGAAGAACAACTTCTTCGACGTCCCCGACGCCTAGCCCGTCTACCATCACGTAAGTTGTATCAACTTCGGCTTTGTTAACCTGGAAGCCGTCCTTTGTAAGGAGAAGCTCATCGCCGTTGTCGACTACTTGTGCGCTACTCTCTGGCATTCCAAGTTGTTTGCAAAGCTGACCTGCGACGTAGCGGAAATGATAGTATCCATGTACCGGAACTAGATATCTTGGCTTTATCTTGCCAATCACAATTTTAAGGTCTTCCTGCGGAGCGTGGCCGCTCTTGTGTATGTCGATTAACTGCGAGTTGTAAACGATAGCGCCTTGCCTTGCGATGTTGTCTGTTAGCGACTGGACGCTTCTTTCGTTTCCTGGGATTACCGATGAAGAGAAGACGAAGGTATCGCCTTCCTTGATCTGTATGAATTTATGTTCGCCGCTTACGATTCTCATCAGCCCCGCGTTCGGTTCTCCCTGTGCGCCAGTTGTGACAATCAGAATGTTCTCTGGCTTGTGTTTGTTCATTTCCTGGACGGGGATAATGGTCCCCTTTTTAAATTTGAAGTACCCGAGGGTTTCGGCAATTTGTACGTTTTGTTTCATCGAGCGCCCGTTTATAATCACTTTTTTCCCAAGTTCCTCTGCGATTTTAATCATTTCCCCGATGCGAGTGAGCATTGAGGAGAATGTAGCGACGATGGTCCTTCCCTCGGCCTGTGATAGCAAAAGCCTTAGGTTACTTACGACTTCATGCTCAGAGATACCCGAGCCCTGGACTAGGGCGTTTGTACTATCCATCATTAGCGTATGAATTCCCATTTTCCCTACGCGTTCCATTTCTTCTTCGCGGTAAATGTTTCCCTTCTCGTCACGATCTAGGTGGAAGTCGCCGAAGTGCGCGATATTTCCAATCGGAGTTTTTACTACAACTCCCATTGAATCTGGGATTGTGTGCTCGACTCCGAAGAAATCAAGCTCGAAGATTCCAGCTTTCTTTTTATCCCCGTATTTGACCTCTATGATGTTTAGTTTTGGGGCGTTTATGAATTCTTCCTGGCGTCTTTCTATAATGGCTTTTGTAAGTTTGACCGTGTAGATTGGTGGATTTCCTAATTTACTCATCAGATACGGTATCGCTCCTATATGGTCGAAGTGGCCGTGCGTTATGACGACCGCTCGTATGTTGTCTTTCTTCGGCTTCAGCTCTGCTATGTTCGGTATGATGTAATCTATGCCGGGTGTGTCTTCCTCTGGGAACTGGAACCCCATGTCGATGACGACAATATCGTTCTTGTATTCGATATACGACATATTTCGGCCGATTTCATCGAGCCCCCCGAGGTTTACGATACGTACAAAATCTCCAACAGGCGTAATCGTCTTGGCCTTGTGAGCTGGTTTTCTTACAATTGTTCTCCTTGTGTGTGGAGAACTTGTTTTTCTAGTATGTCCCCTCGCAGTTCTTCTATCCGCGTGTTCTATATGTCCGTCTCTAGCGGGAATTTGTCGTGGCGTCGCCTTCTTTGTTGTTTTCGGTGGCATGTGTCTGTCTTATTGTATTCGTCCGAATCTCTATCTTTCTGTTTGTCTTGTTTTTCGACTTGGTTTTTATCTAGTGTTTAATTAATTTCTTGGTGCCCAGGGGGAGATTTTCACATCACCCCTCCCGGGGCGCTTTCAAAACCCTCGGTTTTGAATGATTTCCTACACGGTGGAAACGTCCCTTTCCCCCGACCCCCTTGCGTTCAAATCTCTGTTTTTCAATTTGTCTCGTTTTTTGGCTTGGTATATTTTTTCTTTTGATTTATCTCTGGTGCCCAGGGGGAGATTTGAACTCCCACTCCCTTTCGGGAACTAGCCCCTGAAGCTAGCGTGTCTGCCAATTCCACCACCTAGGCATGCTTTATCAATAGTCTAAACATGGGAGGGGGACTCTGCCACTTTGCTGTTTATGAGAATCTATTCTTAAGACTTAATTCTATTCGATTTGTGCTTGGAGTCAATCCCGCTCGCAGTAGATCTTTGGATGAGTTTAATCCGGCAGGGCTCCGAATGCCCGCTTTGTTTTAACATGCCATAAGCTAACATCGTTAAAGCGGTCATCGCTCGTGTTTATTATTGTAGACTCGTTAAATCCGCCAAGTCTTGGGGCGGTCGTATACACATATTTCGGGGAGTATAGAAATACTGCAGGGGCATCGTTCGCAATTGTGTTACTTATCGCTGTTAATACTTCGAATCGTTCGTCCTCGTCGAATGTTTTTCTAAAGCTTTCTAGGAGTGCATCCACCGAGTCGTCTTGATAGAGGGCCAGATTTTGGTCAGGGTAAAATCTTCTTGATGAATGCCAGAACGCGAACAAATCTTGATTTGCTTTTGTTATATTTCCGAAGAGTATGAACTCGTAATCGCTGTTTTTTAAGACATTTTCCTGGATGCTTTTGAGCGGGAGAGTCGAGATATTAGTTGTCGCTCCGCGCCCATCCCAATTTTCCTTTAATATGTTGGCTGTTTTAACCAGGAATTCTTCATCTGGAACCGTCAGATTTATATTTAGTCCCTCGAGTAAAGTTGGATCGAATTCTTGAGCAGGCTTTTCTGATATCGTTGTGGGGCCGTACATTAGAGCAGCGTTTCCGCCAAAGACCTCATTTACGATTCGCTCTCTATCAACTGTCGCCGATAGGGTCTTTCGTGTTTCTGTATCACTTAATTCTTCTGGCGCCAAGCTTTGATTTATGAATACCGCGTAATAGCGAGGTGATTCTAAATAGTGGGTGTCGTGTCTTATGAAAATATTATTTTCAGAGAACGGCTCTGAGGTGCCCATACTGAATCCATCAATTTGCCCCAAGTTGTACGCGCGAATCAGCTCGTCTTGGTTTTTGTGAAATTTGAACACGAAAGTGTTAATGTTCGGTCTGCCCTCGAAATAATCTTCGTTCGCCATTAGCCTAAGACTCGTAATTATACCGTCGCTGTTTTTCTCGAACGAATCTACTTCAAACGGCCCCGATCCTATCGGATTTAAGCCAAAACTCGAAAGCTTCATGTTCTGAACAGGTATTTCATTAAAAATGTGCTTTGGAATGATTCTAAGGTTTGACAAATGGTCGCTTTCAAAAAATACATATGTATTCTGAAGAGCAAATCTAACCTCTAACTCGCTCACGCGCTCTGCGGCGACTCCCTGAAAGCTTGCGTGAAGCGGCGATCTGCTATCCGGGTCCTGAATAATCTCGAGAGTGAAAATAATATCATCTGCTGTGAGGCGCTCCCCGTCATGCCAGAATATGTTTTCTTTTATTCGTACGTTCCAAGTCTTACCGTCTTCGGAACGTTTCACGCTGTCCGCGACTTCGCCAACACTTGAGAAGACAATTCTAGCTATGTCTCTGTCCACTTCCGTTGTCGGAATTATCGGATTTATAAAAACCGGTTGACCTACTACGCCCTCGATAAATTCTCCTCCCTCCGCCGCCACCAGATGTGTCTTCGTCTGGAGCAATAGTGAGCCATACGTGAAGCCGGACGTTATTAGAACAACAATAGCGCTTATAAGAACAAAGCGTTCATGTTTTGTGAGCGCTTTTACCAGTTGGAATAACTTAGTTGTCCTTAGGGAATCAATTATCATCTGTTACGGGATGTCACTCCTACTGCAACATAAGATTGACGATAGACAGAATTATAAAAATGGACGCAAGAACTATTGTTGTCACGAACATTATTTTTTCTGCGCCTCGTCTCTGTTTTAAAAAATCTCCTCCGCCGCCACTACTGCCAAATGCACCTCCCGCTCCAGCAGATCTGTCCTGCAAGAGTACGAGAATTATTACTGCGATAGCTGTCACTACTTGTCCGACTACTACTGTAGACATTTTTATAGGATTTTTCCGAAAATTCGTATTACGAGATTGCTGATAGAAAGTATCAGTGTGACGTATAACAGTGTCACAAACCCCTCGATTGTAACAGCGGGCAAAAGAAAGTCAAGAAAATATAGCATAAAAGCGTTCACTATAAAGCTGCCTAGGCCAAGAGTGAGAATTATAACCGGTATCAGCATTAGTTTAACAATCGGCCGCAAGAAGAGATTGATTAAAGTTAGTGCGCCAGCGACTAGGGCGAAATTCTTAAAATCCAGCGGCACGGTCATGCCGGAAATAAAAATTGTTGCTAAGTAAAGGCCGGCGGCATTCGCCAGGAGCATTAATATTGGTTTCTTTATGATGCTCATGTTTATATGATAACTACCTCAAAGATTGAAGCAAGCTCATGCCAGTCATCTCTTCTGGCTTCTGTATGCCCATAAGCTCTAGCACGGTAGGTGCGACATCAGATAGCACTCCCACGTTCGTGTTTTCTTCTTCCGCCACATATTCATCGCTTTTCTCGCGCTCATATCCGTTTCGAATGACGAAAATCGGCACCGAGCTTGGATTGTGAGTCGTCTCCGGCAGCCCTGTTGTCTGGTCAAACATATTTTCTACGTTTCCGTGGTCCGCTGTTATAACGAGAGTCCCGTTTTCATCTAAAATTGCCCTTGTGAGAGTCCCGATTTGCTCATCTATAATTCTCACCGCAGTAATCGCGGCGTCAAAATTACCGGTGTGGCCTATTATATCGGCATTTGCGTAGTTTATTAGAATAAAGTCATAAATACCTTCGCTTATCGCGGAGACTGCTCGAGTTGTAATTTCCGAAGCCATCATTTCCGGTGACTGGTCGTGCCTCGCGATGTTTTTTGAGGGGATTAGCACTCTATATTCATTATTAAACGGAGGTTCCACCAGGCCATTGAAGAAATATGTAACGTGGGCGTATTTTTCTGTCTCCGCTATGCGTAGCTGTGTGAGTCCACGGTCAGAAATGATTTTCCCTAGTGGAACTATGACTTTATCTGCTGGAAAGGCAACGGGGAAATTTAGCTTGTCGCTGTACTTGGTGAAAGTTACGATATGTAAGTTTTGAGGAATCGTGTGTTTGCCGCCAGCCTCTGGGCTCTCGAACATCTCGACGAGCTGTCTCATACCTTCCTCCCTATAGTTAAAGAAGACCACGCTGTCGGTACCCCGCACTTTTTGTCCCGGGTCTATAAGCGTTGGTTCTATAAACTCGTCTGTCGTGCCACTGGCATAGACTTTGCGAAAAAAGTCGGGGATATTCGAACCGTTCGATTGTTTTTCTAACTCGCTTCCGACATTCTTAACTCCTCCGACATTGCCAACGTCCTCTGCGTCTCCAACGAGCATGTCGTACACGCGCTTAGTTCTTTCCCAGTGGAGATCTCTATCCATCGCAAAAAACCTACCGGACACACTTGCGATTTGAATTATTGGGAGGTCCGCAATGATGTCCTGTGCGCTTTTTGGCGGACTGTCCCGACCGTCTGTAAAAATGTGCAGTATCGGTTCAATATTTTCTTTCCGAGCCATTTCTATAAGCGCAACGAGATGTTCTACCGAGGAGTACATATTACTTCTCCCTATTAATCCAATTAAATGAACACGCGAGTTTTTATCTTTCGCGTTTGTTAGCGCGCTAAGCAGTTCGTCGTTCTTGGAAAAGCTCCCATCCTTTATTTTCAAACTTATTCTTGGGTAGTCCTGATAAAGAACTTTTCCGGCGCCGAGTGTCATGTGTCCCACTTCGGAGTCTCCGTTTTCTCCCCACGGAAGTCCGACTGCTATACCAGAGGCCTGCAGGGCGCCATACGGATAAGTACGCTTTATGTAATTAATATTTTTTGGCTTCGCCGCGCTTATCGGATTAGAGGCATCTTCTTTGCCGATGCCCCAACCGTCGAGCACAACCAACACCGTAGGTTCCTTGCGCATAGTTCACTATAAAGTTTATCACAGCGAGCTTTTGTCATCTTATTAAAGATGTAGCCTTGGGTCTTAGCGCGAGGCGAGCTGAATCCTTGCTGCCCGGTTGACACGCTTCGGGGCTCGCTGATATTCTTTGGCTATGTTCGAAGAAACTCCGACCTCATCGCTGGCCCACAAGATTTCGTTTGCGGTTTTCCGAGTTGTGAGACTTGTGAGGAACAAGAAGCTCCGTGACGAGCTCGAATCTGCAGCCGTGGATCTTGTTCGGGACCTAAATGTGGAAAAAATTGGTGTTTTAGACCGACTTGTTGCTCTTGCCGAGGCTGTCGGGGAGATGAATGAGACTAATTCGGGGGTCTTGAGGAGGGAGCTTAGCAACCTCTACGGAATGGTATCCCTCGAAGGCGCTAAGTCTGCTGCCGAAGTGGAAGCGGTATACCTCGGAGATATATTTGATTCACGTATGGAAGGGAGGGTTGATGCGGAAGCAGTCCCCGCTAGGCAGAGGCTAAATGCCGGTGCTGAAGAGCGGCAAACGGCAATTACAGGGTTCATTCGGCAATTTCCGGGTGATTGCCGAATGAAGGATTTGAGTACCAGATTCGCTCACGTAAGCGAGCGCACTTTGCGCAATGACATACAAGCCCTGATAAAAAGTGGTCTCGTCGAGAGACTGGGGGGTAAGGGCGGTCCTTCCAGCTACTTCGTGCTAGTTCATAAAAGTGAAGGTTCTGGGGGTTCTTTGCCCGATAGGATTTTACTCCCAGAGTCGACTCGATTTTAGGGGGTTGACACAGGTTACACTTTATTATCAATTGTAACCCGTTTATAGATGCACGCGTTGTAATACTGTAGGGCAATCAGTCGTGGCTTTATCCACATCTTGCTGGTCGCGTGCTGTTTGATATACTACAATTCGAGTAGGTTCAGTCCCGAACCCTGAGAGAAGTCAAATGGGTCTAGGGACGTAGTGAGGTGAACCCCCGTTAGGGGGCAGCCTCGCGTCAAGCGGGCTTTTTTAATACAAGGAGCCCGACCTGTCTTGGCTAGTGATCAAGTCGAGGCAGGCCCGCCTTGCCTCGTTTACGGCGAGGCAGGAATTAACAAAGTTATTAGAGATTGTTCGCAGAGTCTTTAAGTACGCTACTTACCCTCACGAAAGGTAAGCGACGGGTCGATGATGGCTCAAGGAACGATCTATCAGATAAATAAAAACAAATTAAAACAATAAAAAACAAATGAGTATTAGTTTACCTAATAGAGCGATTGCCGCCGGATTGGCGATTGCAGTAGCTCTATGGCTAAGCGGTACTGCATTGCTCGTTCCTGCTGCTCAAGCTGTAACAATTGAGGAGTTGCAGGCACAAATTGCTGCATTACAAGCACAGTTGGCTACCCTCACGGGTGGTACATCTGGTGATTGCTATGCCTTTACACGAAGCCTATTCGAAGGGCTTTCGGGAGCTGACGTAACAGCGCTTCAGGACTACCTCACTGGTACTGGACACTTTACGTTTGCTGGAGGCTCGACCGGATTTTTCGGTCCGATCACTGCTGCAGCAGTTGCCGCATGGCAGGCCGCAAATGGCGTTTCCCCAGCAGCTGGTTACTTTGGCCCAATTTCACAGGCTAAGTACAACACAGTGTGCGGCGGAGGCACTGGCACAACCGGCGGGACAACAGATCTCGAAGGTGGCGCTGGTTCCATTGAAGACGCAGACTTTGTAGCAAACCTCAGCAATGAGGAAGTTGGAGAAGACGCAGATGACGTAGAGGTCGCTGGTCTTGATATTGACGCTGACGAGGGTTCAGACATCGAACTCACAGCTGTTAGACTTGACTTCGACAAAGGAGCAGCAGGAAATGCTGACTTCGAGGACTACGCCAAAGACGTCTCGGTCTTACTCGACGGCGAGGAACTCGCTAGAGTTGATGGCGATGCCTTCAACGATGACAATAACTACGACAGGACAATTTCACTTGACTCGGGGGGTGTAATAAAAGCGGGTGACACTGGCCGACTCGTTGTTGCTGTTTCGGGTGTTTCGAACCTCGACTCGGACGATGTTACAGACACATGGACAGTAATCTTTGAGAGCGTTCGATTCAGAGACGCTCAAGGAGCTTCTGTGTCAGAGACATCAGCGGGCGATATTGGTACAGAAACGAGAACATTCTCGTTCGAGTCCTTCGCAACAGCTTCTGACTCAGTGTTGAAGATTAAGTTGGCTAACAATGACGCCATAAACAAGGCGCACATGATTAACGTCGACACGTCCGGTACAACCGATGGCGTCGTCGTTCTTGACTTCACACTTGAAGCGGAAGGAGATTCCGACCTCGAGATTAAGGAGTTCGGTGCTTCAACCACAGTAACCGTTGAATCGCACGTTGACGATGTAATCGCTGGTGGCACTTCACCGGCTGTTTACCTTGTGATTGACGGCGAGCGATACGGCAACGCCGTTTACGGCGGTGACGTTGTTAGTGCTGTGACCGAAGATACAGACGGTGATGTAGGTACGTCAGAACTCGTCTTCTTTGACGATGTTGACTACATACTTGCCGCTGGCGAGACAGTAGACGCGCAGATTGAGGTTGACTTCTTGGCGGCTGGCGGTAGCCCGCTTTCAGAGGGTGCAACCCTGCTTGTCTCGATCAACGAGATCAACACAAACAACACAGCCCTTGTTGATGTTAGAGATGAGTCTAACACTCAGCTTGCTGATGCTGACATGAGCGGCTCGGCGATTGGTGAGGCTAACAGCGTTTACGATGTAACCTTCGCTATCACGAACGTTACAAAGGCAACAACAGCTCACATTACGACTGACACGTCTGGCATTGACGAATCTGCCACATTCGAATTCGAATTCGATTTGACCGCAGAGGATGGAGATGTCTACGTTGACGATGCGTGTAACGAGGACAGCGATGGCACATTGAGTGAGGATGGATTCCTCTTCAGTGCAAACGCCAGCGCAAGCTTCTCGTACTCATGCTTGTTATCCTCAGCAGCAGATCAGAACGCTACGAACTACCAGGTTGATGACGGTACAACAGAGACGTTTACTTACACGATCACTGTTACTGCCGATCAGGGTGCAGATGACACCGCTAAATTGACTTGGGAACAGCTCGAGTGGTCAGAAGCTGACGAGGCTGGAGACAGAAGCTTTACGGGTAACCTCGATAAATACTTTACCGAGGGTATCTTCCTCAACGACCGATAAGGTTAGTTGATGAAATGGCCTAGAAGCTAAAGTCTCTTAGCCAAACGGAAACCGCCCTTCGGGGCGGTTTCCGTATTTGCGGGGCTTCGGTTTTTATCGGAAGAGAGGCGCGGCTATTTCTCCGTTCTTGAATGAATAGGCTGCATCTATAAAGTCTTGTGTAACAGTTACATCGGGAGCTTGTCCCTTCGCCGTTTCTAATAGCTTAATCGCGGCCTCCGTGTCTCCTTCAAAAAGTTCTCGCTGTGCTTCTATCCAATAGTTTTGCGGGTTTGTCGGTGAGAGCTCGCGTAATATCGATTCGTATCCCTCGGCTTCGGCAAGCAACTCGGTTCTTTTCGCGTAATCTTTCTCGAGCAAGTACTCTGTCTGAGTTAGCTCAACTAAAGAGAGAGCGAGTCTGTAGTGGACTGGGTCGTCTCCTGTGTGGTTCAAGACCGCAGTTCGTAAATTGTGTATATCGGAAAGAAGCATTTCTGTTTCTTCCACATCGAGCTCGTTTAGGATTTTGGGAACGCCGACGTTCATCTTCGTCATTAAATAAATCGCCATAGATGTTCGGCCATGCGATGTGCTTGCGAACAAATCCTCATACATGCCACTTCGTTCGGCGACAGTTGCGCCACTTGCTATGTGGGCAAGTGTCTTTTGCTGGACGATTGGTTCATAAATGAAGAAATTTAGGGAAAGAAGAAAGACTACAAACGCCGCTATAAGCGATCCCGGGCGCGTGCGTTTCGAAATCGATGCGTACGAGTCGTTAGTCGAGCTCCCTCGCTCTACGACGTATGCGATTACTAGTGCTATCGCGATGTAGCTAGTGATAGTGTCGAAGAGAAAGGTGTCGTTAAGAAAGTAGGCAACTACTAGTCCGCCAAATGTTGCCGTATGGATTCGCTGTAGTTTATTGTCTCGATCCGCTTTAATTATCGCGAGAATTAAAGAGATAAATATTGCGAAATATGCGAGGAGAGAAAGAATTCCGCCAGTAACGGCGATTTCGAGGTATGCGTTGTGAGGTTTATCTGTGTTCGCTTCAAGTCCACCAGCATAGTCCTCTGTGAATAGTCTTGTGTCAAAATACTTATAGAATGGGGCGAAATAATTTTCTGGTCCCCAGCCTAGGACTGGTCGCTCCGCGACTCCCCTTATTGCGCCTTCCCAAAATATAAACCTCGAACCTATATCATATTTTTGAAGAAACGTTCTTGGGGGTGAGTTTTCGATGAACAAGCTCACTGCTCCCACAAGAAGGATTACGGCCAAGAAGACTGAAATGTATATGCCCATTTTTTTCAGGTATTTTCTCTTTGAGCCAGTGATAAGCAGTGCGCCGGTGAGTAGCATACCCACCCAGATCGAAATTGAAGCCGCTCTTGCGAGACCGAGGATCCCAAATGGGCTGATAAAGAAAAGCGGAGACGAAATGATTATTAGCCCGGTGCACCCAAAAAGAAGTTTTTTCTTGCCGGTTGATTCGAGAAAAAGAAGTAAGTTGAGAAAAAGGATTATGAGAAGATATAGGCCAGCGTAGGAAGTATTTCCGATTGTTGAACTGCCCATAGACGATAACGAGAAAAATTCGGTTTTGAGGCGTTGTGCGTGGCTTATTAACGCGACGACGGTTCCAGCGGCCACAGTAGAGATTATGATTTTTCTCCATGATTCCTTGTCTTTTAACGTCGATGCAGCGACGACGGCAAACATTCCAACGTGATATAAAAGAACAAGCCCGGACATTCTGGAGATGGTCGACCAGAACGAAATTTCTGGGCTTACGCCGACAACTCCTGCAATTGTGTAAATAAATAGGAAAATACCGCCGGCAATCAAGAGTGGGTGTCTCGGCGGCAGGTATGCTTTCTGTTTCAGCGCCACATAAAGCCAAATGGCGAAAGCGATTTCAATAAGAAAATAGAAAAGAAAAGTTTTTTCGGGGGTGAAGCCAAAAACGAACTGTTTTGTGAAGAAAAGCGGCACCGCAAACACGATAGATATCAGCAAGAAGTGGATTGTCTTAATCAATGGAGGCTTTCCGTTCATGTGATTTCACTTTTAGTATATACTGGTTCTAGAAGAATCAGGCTATGAAGTATTTGCTTAGATGGTCACTATTTTCTCTCGCGTTTGTTCCGCTTTTGGTTAATTTTGACACGCTTTTTCCGTTCATATTTACAAAAACCCTGTTAATCCGCGCAGCGATAACTCTATTCTGGATACTATTTGCTGTTTGGTTTTTTACAAACAGAAAAGAGGCCAATGCTTCCATAGACAACAACTGGAGGTATTTCAAAAACCCGCTCTATATTCTTACTGGCGCGTTTATTCTGCTTATGCTTTTCTCTACGGTCTTTGCGGTCGATATAACAAAAGCCTTTTTTGGTGACATCGAGCGCGGAGAGGGGTACCTCGGGATTCTTCACTTTTATAGTTTCTTTGTCGCCTCTCTCCTGGTTTTTAGGAAGGAGGATTGGGCGACATTTTTCAGATTTAACTTAGTTACTGGAGCTATTCTTCTTGTGGATGGCATTGGAGAACTCGGTGAGGGAGTATTTATTCGCGCACAATCTTTCGTGGGGAACCCGACATTTCTAGCCGGTTATTTCTTGTTCGTGACGCTTTCCGCATTTGTATCCTATTATTTATCGAAGAACAGGATAGAGTGGAGGATCTTTTCTTTTTTTATGATTTTCGGTGGCGTCATTGGGGTATTTCTTACTGGAACGAGGGGCGCTATTGTGGGTTTATTGGCTGGAATAGCCGTAGTCGTGCTCTATTTTGCTATTAAAGGAAGAGATCTAATTATAAAGATTCCAGGGGCTAAGTTGGATTTGCAGAAAGTTGGGATTACGCTCCTTGTGCTGGGAATTTTGGGTCTTGGCTTATTTTTGCTTACAAAAGATAACCCGTTTTGGGAGAAGGTCCCTGGGGTTGATAGGTTTATCACAATCACGCTCGACGACCCGACAGTGCAAACCCGCCTTATATCAGCCGGCGTCAGTATAAATTCCATTAAGCCCGCAGACAACGGTGCTCTTAGATTTCTTGTTGGGTATGGTTGGGACAATTTTAACGTAGCTTACAACAAGTATTTCAATCCAGAATATATGCGTTATGAAGGGTTGTGGTTCGATAGGGCGCACAACAAACTTCTGGATGTTTTAGTTATGACGGGCGTTCTCGGATTTATAGCCTATATCGGTGCATGGCTTGCGGTGTTCTACTTGGTTTTTAAACGAATCAAGGAAAAGGCATTGGCTGCGCCCCTGATATTCTTTGCTACTGCGTATTTTGTCCAAAATCTTTTCGTCTTTGATCAGATTTCGACCTACATTCCCTTCTACGCGTTTCTGGCATTTATGGTTTTTATATCTAGCGGGTCAGGCGATGTCGAGCTTGGCGCGAGACTCACAAGGCTTAAAAAGTTGGCGGAGAAAACTACGCCATTTAAGCTGCCAGTTGTAGCCGCACTTTTCACATTCGCGTTTTTTGCCTACACGATTATTCCATATTCTCAAAGCATCGAGTTCATAGAGATGCTGAAGTTGCAGTCATCGAGCGTTGAAGAAACGATAGAAAAGGCGGACTCCTTCTCCGAGCCTTACACTTATGCCCAAGCGACTATAAGAAATAGACTCTTATCTTCCGCAATGTCTCAAATAGGGAATCCTGGCGCGGTTGATTGGGTCAACAAAGCGATGGCTCTTCATGAAGAATTTATCGCTAAGGAGCCGCATGACCCGCGAGATATGACTTTGATCGGCACAGCTTACAGGCTAAGGGGGAATCTTGGTGAACCTGGCGCATACGAGAAAGCCGAGGAATATTTTAAAAAATCATTCGAGCTTTCACCGACGAGACAGGATCACTTGTATAACCTTGGAGTGCTAGCCGCGGATATGGGAGATTTTGTTGCCATGCAGGAATATGCGGGCAAAATGCTCGAAATGTCTCCAGATGTACCACGAACTCAGATTCTCTACGCTACGCTCATCACCGTGGAGGGACCATCGAGATATGCGGAGGCCGTCGGGATTTTAAATACTGCGATTCGTGATAAGTACTCACGCCTACTAGATCCCGAGATAGCAACCCTAAAGAATGTGTATGAAAGATATGTTAACTATTTTCAGGGAGCCAAGGACGGCGAGAATTATATAGTTGCGCTTGAAGGTGCGAGGGATTTGCAGATTATTTTAGAGGAAAGGCAAGGGAGTATTAATAACGCGGAATCAACACGAATCCAGGGGATAATAGATTCTTTCTTAACAAACGGCTGGCCAAATTAAACGAAAGCCGCGGAGGGAAATGAGTAGCCCAGTCCCATCCGGGGTGAATCTGTGCCAGGCAAACACAGGATTGCATTTAAGGTCCGATTGTATAAGATGAAAACCAAATGAGTTCTGACAAGAAAAATATAGTTGTTGCAGGCGCTGGTGGATTTATAGGACACCACTTAGTCAAAGCCCTTAAAGAAAGAGGGCACTGGGTTCGTGGAGTGGATTTAAAGTATCCCGAGTTTTCAGAAACCGAAGCAGATGATTTTATAATCGGCGACTTAAGAGACCCATCAACGTGGAGTAAAGTTCTGGACCGTCCTTTCGACGAGGTATACCAACTTGCGGCGGATATGGGAGGCGCCGGATACATTTTTAGTGGAGACAATGACGCGAACTTGATGCACAACTCCGCACTTATAAACCTAAATTTGCTTACACTCGCGCAGAATAGAAAGGTGGGGAAAATTTTTTATTCTTCTTCTGCGTGCATTTACCCAAGACATAACCAGGAGGACCCTGCGAATCCAAATTGCAGAGAACATACGGCCTATCCGGCGGATCCGGATAGCGAATATGGATGGGAAAAGCTTTTCTCTGAGCGAATGTATCTTGCGTTCAACAGGAATCATGGGCTGGATGTGAAAATTGCGAGGTTCCACAATATTTTTGGCCCAGAAGGGCCATGGACTGGCGGTAGAGAAAAGGCGCCGGCTGCCCTTTCAAGAAAAGTCGCTGAGGCAGAGAACGGCGGTGAGATCGAAATCTGGAATGATGGGACCCAAACACGCTCGTTCCTTTATATAGATGAGTGCTTGGAGGGAATTCGCCGCTTGATGGAACATCCGAATTTTCGTGGGCCGGTTAACGTCGGCTCTGAGGAAATGGTAAGCATAAACGAACTCGTGGATTTAATCTCTTCTGTGGCGGACAAGAAATTGAAGAAAAAATATGTTGAAGGGCCGCTCGGCGTGCGAGGAAGAAATTCCCACAACGAATTGATTAAATATCACCTGAACTGGGCGCCGTCTGCGTCGCTCAAGGATGGCATCGAGAAAACTTACAAATGGGTTGAGGGGCAAGTCAAAAAGTCGCGCGAGAAATCTGACTAACTATAAACGCATGAGAATACTTTTTACTGGGCTAGAGAACGAGCGCTATAGATCAGAGCTTGGCAAGACGAACGAGCATAACAACTTTTATTTGCGCATGAAGGCCGACACCAGAAATGAAGTTTTGTATATCCCGTTCGACAGAAGTATCGAAATCGGCAAGCGTGCATATAATCAAGAATTATTAGATACAGTTAAGCGTGAGAAGCCAGACTTGTTTTGGGCGTTTATGTACACGGACGAGCTTGAAATTAGCACGCTCGATGAAATCAAAAAGCTTACAACAAGCGTTGCTTGGTTCTCAGATGACCACTGGCGCTTGGATAACTACTCAAGATTTTATGCACCCCATTTCACAAAAGTCATAACAACTTGGTCGAAAGCAGAAGAGCTGTACGCCAAATACGGAGTAACAAACGTTATTAGATCTCAGTGGGGCTTTAATAGTGATGTCTATCGTCCTGTTGTTGTACCAAGTAAGGATATAGATGTTTCTTTTGTCGGCATGAAGACTCCGCATCGCGAAAAGATTATCAATGATTTAAAAAGTGCCGGAATTAATGTCTTTGTTCGTGGATTCAAGTGGCCAGACGGAAGAGCCAACTTTCAAGAGATGCTTGAGATATTTTCACGAAGCAAAATCAACTTGAATTTGAATCCACCGATGTCTGCGATCTCTATGAAGTCGCTTGCGCAAGTATTTTTTAGACGCCGTCGTAAGTGGATTGTTCCGGATTTTTGGCACTTTCCTAGAAACCTGCAATCCTACTTCCAGAAAAAGATTCCGCAGATAAAAGCGAGGCCGTTTGAAATCACCGGGTGCGGCGGATTCTGTATTACCGGTGCGGCAGATGACACGGAGAATTATTTTGTTCCCGGCAAAGAAATAGTGATATACGAAAATACCAAAGACTTGGTTGAAAAGATTCGTTACTACTTAGCTCACGATGATGAACGAAAGACAATTGAGAAAGCTGGATACGAACGTGCAGTTCGAGAACATACATATAAAGCTCGCCTCGACGATATTTTTAGACAACTCGGTCTCTAATTTAGAAAAAAGCGTGCTCCGGCGGTCAAGTTACCGCCGGAGCTTGTTGCCTCTCCACTACTGGAAGATCGGATCCTCCTCTTGAAGTCTGGCTTGGTTGTTGCGTACCCATACCCTTGCCGCCTCGAGGTGAGGCCTCTGTTCATCTATGAGGTCCCTGGATAGGTCATCGAGTGGGAACCACTCCCACTCACCGTCGTCCGGTGCGATATCCTCGACGAATCTCACGAGGCCGATGTAGACTTGTGAGACTTCCTGACCCCGAGGACTCTCGCCGACCCCGGTGCCCTTCATGATGTCGAAGACACCAAGAAGGCTGAGGATTTCCACCTTCGCATCAGGTCCGAGTTCCGTCTCGATCGTCTCGTCGAGAGTCCCTTCCGATGTTTGGCCTGGAAGGAGTATCTTCCCAGGGAAATGCCATCCGTGGCAGTACTCATCCTCGCGCCAGATAAGGAGAACCTCGGCTTCGCCGAACCCATCGACTCCAATCGGAATCAGGTTCACAGAATTGGTGACGAACGCCCCGCAGAAGGCGTCGAATGCCTTCTGCGGAATTCGGCCGGGTCCGATCCGTCTCGTCAGGTTTGCCCATAGGCCCCACCCCATGTGCGAAAGTGTGTTCTGCTGCAAAAGAGCCTCCGTTGTTGGTAAGCACTCATTGCACCACAAAGCCTTTGTACTGTCAATATGTTTGCCGTGTCTCTTATCTATAGTCTCTTGAATAAGTAGAAAGATGTGCCCGCGCGAAAAACGGTTTCTAGTACTATTGCCGCAACAGCACCCCAGATGCCATAAAGCGGCGTGAGGATAAGAAGCAGAACGATTTTTGCGATTGGGACGGATGTCTGTGAAATATAGAGTGACTTTTTTCTTCCTGCGGCAACCAAAGATATATCAAGCAGCGCGAATGGTATCCACAGAAAAGTTAGAGTGAGAAGTCTGAAATACGGGACAGCCTCAAGATAGGTTGGAAAAAACAATTTGAAAATTAGGGATGCCGAGAGGATTGAAATAACTATAAGCGGGATAGCCACAACAAAAAGCTTAAAGAATTTACTAAAAATATTTTTTTTGTCCTCCGCAACGTTCCGTTCGCTTAGTTTAGGCAGGGCCAGTCTGTCTATCGGGATTAATCCCTGCATATTCGCGATAGGGAGACGAGCAAAAGAAAATACAGCAACGGCAACGGGTCCCAAAAAGTGCCATAAAATAATACTCTCGAGCTGAGCGCCTACAATTGACACTGTCCCCATTGCGGTAAGGTGTTTGCCGAGCGAGATTGTTTCTTTGTCTTCCTCTTCATTTGCGACGCTCTTTAAAGAAAGTAAATAGAAAAACGCGTGAAGTATTGCGCGTGATGCAAAGAATGCTAATACCAGAGCGATTAAATTGTCTGTAAGAAATGCCGTTGACACAAGAACAGTCGAAGCGATTATTGTGGTTGCGAGTCGGTACTTACTTTGTATATCGAATCTTCCTCTGCCCTGCCAGAAAAACTCAAAAGTTTCGAAGGCGAACGCGAATGGCAGGAAAATCGCTACGAAAAGAAGAGGCAATCCGAGAGTTGTGTTACCTGCGACCAAGTACCAGCCGGCGGCGGCCATAGTTCCAAGGGCCGTAAGCATTCCCCACTTTAGACGTGTTCTAGTCGCTCGTCTTAACATTCCGTGCTTGCCCCTGGCTATTGCACTAACTAGCGACGTGTTAATCCCCGGCATGCTTAAAACAGCCAAGATCGAGGCCGCGGAAATTATATATCTATACGAACCGTAAACATCTTGAGGAACCCACCTCGCGAACGCGAACATAGTCACGAAACTTGTGATGGTTATCCCGATCACCTTCATAACTTCCCAAAACCCGTTCTTGGCAATATAGACCATATCAGTACCGGTGTACTTTTGGCTCCAAAGGAGAAATTTGTGAATGTTTTGATTCATTATCTGGTTTATTATAGGATAGGTTGGGAATAGCTTCCATTTATGATTAATGATCAGAAAGTTTTCGCTCTCATAGGCGCCCGTGGCGGGTCAAAAAGTATTCCTAAGAAAAACATAGTTGACCTAGGGGGTTTTCCATTAATTGCATATTCAATCGCCATGGCAAAACTTTCAAAATATATAGATCGGATTATTGTGAGCACAGACGATGAGGAAATTGCGGATGCTTCGAGAAAATATGGCGCAGAAGTCCCGTTTATGCGTCCCGCCGAACTGGCATCGGATACGTCCCACGACCTTGGGTTTGTTAAGCATTTCATCGACTGGGCACACAAAGAAAATAGCCGCCCCCCGGATTTAATAGTTCACCTTCGCCCGACAACACCACTTCGTGACCCGAGGTTGGTTAATGAAGCGATAAAAAAGATTTCCGAACGCAATGATGCTACTTCGCTTCGATCTGCGCACGAGCTGAATGAGCCGCCACAAAAATATTTCAAACTTGACGAGGATTTCTTCGTCGGTTATATAGACGACGTTAAAGATCAAAACGTTGCACGGCAGGTATTTCCAAAAGCGTATTACCCAAACGGGTATGTTGACGTGCTAAAATCAGACTTTATTGTTGGCTCTCAGCAGATGCACGGGGATAAAATCCTTTCTTTTATTACGCCGGTAACTAGTGAAGTAGACGGCGAAGAAGACCTGAAGTATATTAGGTACACTTTAGCGGAAAATGGGTCGGAGGTTTATAGTTACTTGAAGAAAAAATTTTAATACTATGGCGAAAATGAGAGTAAATACCAAGTACCGCAAGATCAGATCTGACTTTTCTCTATCGAATAATAAAGTTTACCGCTCTATAAATGGGATGGAGCCTAAGTCCGTTGTAAACACCATACCTCTTACGTGGGCAAGGGCTAAGGATTTTTCTATCGTCGATCCAGAAGGAAACACTTTTATAGACCTTACGTGTGGAATTTTTGTTGCGAACTCTGGGCACTCAAACCCAGCCATAAAAAAAGCAATTAAAGATCAAATAGATTCCGACCTTCTGTTTTCTTATAACTACCCAACAGAAATAAAAGAAAAGTTCTTAAAAAAACTTCTTCAGCTCGCGCCGAAATACTTCAACCGTGTTGCTCTCCTTAACACTGGTTCTGAAGCAGTAGACCTCGCGTACAAGATAATGAAGGTTTACGGCAAGAAAACCAAGAAGAAGTACATTGTTACATTTACCGGGTCCTATCACGGCAGGGGACTCAGTAACGATCTTATATGCGGAGCAAAGGATAAAGCGACAAGGTGGTCAGGGGTTACTGATAAATATGTGCGCTTCATAGAGTTTCCGTACGAAGAGGGAACAAAATTCGATCCAAAAAAACTTCCGCCTGCCGGCGAGATAGCTGGGTTTATGCTCGAGACTTTTCAGGGATGGGGCACGTGGTTTTATCCAAAGCAGTTCCTCCGCGATCTTTATAAGTTTGCCAGGAAGAACAAGGCCCTAGTGTGTTTTGACGAGATGCAGGCGGGTTTTTATCGCCTCGGTCCAATTTTTGGCTACATGACTTATGGTAAGGATATACAACCTGACATTATCTGTGTCGGAAAAGCGATTACTTCGTCTCTGCCGCTCGCCGCGGTTATAAGCCGCAGAGAGCTTGTTGATATTGATAAAGCTGACATGCACGGGACCCAGTCGAGCAATCCGCTCTGTCTCGCTGCAGCGTTGGCAAACATTAAATTTTTGAGCGCGAACATCGCGAAGTTCAGAAAAGTTATGAAAGTATTTGAATCGGAGATGAATAAACTTACAGAATTTGGGATAGTGAAAAAAGTAAACGCCCGTGGAATGATTGCCGGCATAATTTTTGATGAGACCGAACCCGCAACCGCGATAGTAAAAAACTGCATTAGAAACGGAGTTCTTCCAGTTTGCACGAATCGCAACTCAATCAAGATTGCTCCGCCTTTAACAATCACTCTTCCTGCTCTACGCGAGGCCGTTTCAGTTTTGCGGGCGGCGATTGAGCTTGAGGATAAAAAGCAATAAGCATATTGTAAGAAAGAACACAAATATGAAAGCAATTCGTCACAGTGGGATTGTGATTAGCGATCGCGAAAAAGCATTGCGTTTTTATCAAGATTTACTCGGGCTTACTATGCACCGGGAGATGGTGGAATCTGGAGATTTTATCAGCGACATTTTGGGACTCAAGGATGTGAAAGTAAACACGATGAAGCTTAAGGCAGACGATGGTAATTTGGTTGAGCTTTTACACTTTGTTTCTCATCCTCGTAAGGTGGTGCCATACGAGCTCTGTGATATGGGGCCGACTCACGTTGCGTTTACGGTGGAAGATTTAGATAAAGAATACGAACGACTGACTGCCGCCGGTGTTTCGTTCACGGTGCCGCCCCAGGTTTCCGTAGACGGTAACGCGAAAGTAACTTTCTGTAAAGACCCAGACGGCAATTATATTGAGCTCGTACAAATGCTTAAGTGATGTTTGCGTTTTTTATCCTCCATACCTAGTAATGTTAGTCAAAAGGAGATGTGGCTTATAAAATAAACCGATGGATCCTGTACTTAAAGGAAAGTTAAGCCGAGTGAGGCTCCTGGTGCTTGATTTTGACGGCGTGATGACAGATGGAACGGTCTTTACTGATCAAAACGGTATCGAGTCCGTTCGGTGTAGTCGCAGGGACGGACTTGGCGTCGAATTGCTAAAGAGACATGGAATTCGCGTCCACGTTGTTTCCAAAGAACCTAATCCAGTTGTTTCTGCTCGCTGTAAGAAGCTCGACGTACCCTACGATCAGGGTATTCATGACGGAGATGGGAAAGTCGATGTGCTAAAGCGAGTCACAGCCGAGGCCGGCTTGAGCCGCGAGCAAGTAGCCTATATGGGCGATGATCTGAACGACGTTCCTGCACTTCAATGGGCGGGAGCTTCGTTCGCACCAGCGGATGCCCATCCAAACGTAGTGGGTATCGCAAACTATGTAACACATGTGTCTGGGGGACGAGGCGCTGTACGCGAGATCGCAGAGCTTATTCTCTATGCACAGGGAGTTGAGCTAAGTAAATTCTGAAATAGATTGACAATTTAGCCAATCGTATTACCCTAACAAAGCGTACGGATTTACTAGTGATATTGCTTTCTATGACTAAGCATAAAGTTGTACAAATCGGAGATAAACTGGTGGGTGAACATCAGCCGGTGTTCATTGTTGCTGAAATTGGCATCAACCACAACGCTGGTTTAGATATTTGCAAGCAGATGATAGATATTGCGGTCGACTGCGGCTGTGATGCGGTCAAGTTTCAGAAACGCACTCCCGAAATTTCCGTTCCGGAACACCAAAAAGATATCGTTCGCGAAACCCCGTGGGGGGTGATGACGTACTTGGAGTACCGGCACAAGATTGAATTCGGAGAGGCGGACTATGCCGAAATAGATCGTTATTGCAAAGAAAAAGGAATTATGTGGTTTGCTTCACCGTGGGATCCGCCCAGCGTTGATTTTTTGGAACAGTTTAATATCCCTGTCTATAAGATTGCTTCTGCGTCTATTACTTATAAAGATTTATTAGCGAAGGTGAAATCAACCGGCAAGCCCGTTATACTTTCGACCGGAATGAGTACGATGGAACAAATAAATAAAGCCGTTAATTTTTTAGGTCAGGAAAACTTGATTGTTTTACACTGCACCTCGACCTATCCTTCGCTGGATGAGCACCTTGATCTGAATGTAATTAAAACTCTTAAAGAAATGTTTGATGCTCCGATTGGATACAGCGGCCACGAGCGTGGCGTGTATTCGTCGGTGCTTGCTGCAGCGCTTGGCGCTTGTGTGGTAGAAAGGCACATCACCTTGGACCGAGCGATGTATGGCAGCGATCAAGCCGCCAGCTTAGAAAGGAGAGGGCTAGAAATTCTCGTAAAGGAAATCCGTAATATTCCAGTATATTTGGGACAGTCTACCAAGCGCGTATTCGAGTCCGAAAAGCCCTTAATTCATAAGTTGCGAAAGTTTGACGACTTGTAAATATAATTAACAGGATGCAGGTGTCTTATCGAAAAGCATGAAACTCTTAAGGCAGGTTCCAAAGATTTTATTTGGCGCAGGTGCATTCGACTCGTTAGGAGAAGCGGTCTCCACCCTTAAAAATAGCGGCTATGCGGTCTATATCATCGACGCCGTACATGCGAAAACCGGATTGGTGAACAAATTGCCGCTTGTCGGTAATGACTATAGTTTGTCCGTAGACACGACAGACGAGCCAACAACTGATGGGGTGGACGCGCTACGCGATGAGATAAAAAAGCGTAGCGACAAGTTGCCTGCCGTGATTGTCGGGGTCGGCGGTGGGTCCACTCTGGATATCGCCAAGGCCGTTTCCGTGGTATTAACGAATCCGGGGTCTTCGCGAGATTACCAGGGGTGGGAGTTGGTTAAAAATGCACCTATCCCGAAAGTCGGCGTACCGACCTTATCGGGAACCGGTTCAGAGGCGACACGCACTGCCGTGCTGACGAGCCCCGGGAAGAAATTTGGCATTAATAGCCCATATAGCCTTTTTGACTTGGTAGTGTTAGATCCGTTGCTCGCCAGAACTGTTCCCGCAGAACAACAATTTTATACTGGGATGGACTGCTATATCCACTGTGTAGAATCTATTAACGGAAGTTTTAAAGATAAATTAATCACAGTATATGTGCAAGCAGGGCTTGCTATGTGCAGAGATATTTTTTTAAAAGGCGGAGAACCCAGCGATCAAGACAGGGAGAACCTAATGATCGCCTCGTATTTCGGCGGGTTGTCCATCGCGAATTCAGAAGTAGGAGTGTGCCATGCATTGTCGTACGGCCTTAGTCTTGAGCTAAAGTTTCACCACGGGCTGGCTAACTGTATTGCGTTTAATCAGTTGGAGGAATATTATCCGAACGAAGTGAGTGATTTTAAGGAGATGCTCGAAAGGAATAATATTGTTCTCCCCAAAAATGTAACGCAGGCTGTCAGTGCGGAGCAAATGGAAAGCATGATTGCGATGACGTTGCTAATGGAAAAACCACTGACTAACGCGCTCGGCCCCGATTGGAAGAACGTGTTTCCGCGAGAAAAGATTTTACAATTGTATGCACGTATGTAGAGCCTAGAACCAGTTGGCCGTAGATTACTCAAGTGTTCTGTTATTGTGATATGCTTGGCAAGTAATATGCGATGTATCCTCTGCGGATCCTATGAAAAGTTTTCTGAAACAATTTATACCGCCGGTATTTTTTAATGCGCTCCGGCGCTTTAAGCGAAGCCAGGCGCATTTTTCCGGCGTTTATGCAAATTGGCACGACGTAAAGAATGAGGACCTGTGGGGTAAGGAAGCTACGTATTGGCAAACGCTTTCAAAAGAGAAGTTAATTAAAGCTACGCAAGATGATGGGAATTTTGCCCCCCCCGTTACGTATCGATCGCTCGTGACGCTTCTTGCTAATCAAGTTGCCGACACAGGCTCCTGCTGTGTTTTAGATTGGGGTGGTGGCACGGGGATTATTTATCACGATATCAAACGGTCGTTGATGAGACCAGAACGAATCAGCTGGTGTGTCGCAGATGGAGCAGATATTACTGCATTGGGGAAGCAATATGTAGGCTCGCGCGATCGTTTAACCTTCTACGGCCTTGATGAAGTCGACAGATTCCCAAAGCCGGACATTGTTTATATTAATACAACCATGCAGTATGTTGAGGATTTCAAAGTAGCGCTTACTCCGCTTATTAGACTTATGCCCGCCTATTTTTGTTTTACGCGGCTGATGGCTGGTGACGTTCCAACCCTTATTACTGAACAAACGATTGGCGGCAGACGAGCGCCCTGTATTTTTCTTAACAAAAAAGAGTTTACGGATTTTTTTCATGAAAACGGATATAATCTGGTTTTTATTTCCAGGGAAGATGATTTTAGTGATCACTACAATGCGAATATTCCTATGAATTTAAGAATTCCATATGAGCTTAATGTGGTATTCAGGAGAAACTAATTGGTGTTTTTACGCCGAATTGATTATCAGCTCGTAGTACGGTATTCTGCCGTTGTAGTATGAAGTGTTTCCTGTGCAAGAAACAGGTGTACAGAGTTCTTACCGACGAACTGCGTGACGGTACGAGACGCAAGGTTTTTTACTGTATTGCGTGTCAGTTAGGGATGCTAAGCGAAAACCGAAGTGCGTCTGAGCTGAAGAAATTTTATTCCAAAGAATATCGAACCATTGGAAAGCCGAAGTTGAATCAAAAGTCTGACGCTCAAGAGCTCTTCGATATTTATGTGCCATTTCAGGCTGATCGGATTCGTTTCTTAAAGCCTTATTTGACAAAACAGGCAAGGCTTCTGGATATAGGCTGTTCGTCAGGCATGTTTTTGTTCCACGCGAAAAAGTATGTTAAAGAAGTTGTGGGGATTGATTATGACGTCGCTGCGGCAGAATTCGCAGCAAAAAAGTGCCGATGCAGGGTCTATACCGAAGACATTGAGAAGACCGATCTTCCCCCAAAACACTTCGATATTATTTGTTTATTCCAAACCGTGGAGCATATTCCTAATCCCCATGAGTTGCTTACTCGGCTAAAAATGTATCTTAAGCCCGGCGGCATTATCGCTATCGAAGTCCCGAATTTACATGACGCTCTAAATTACGCGTATGACTTGCCGCTTTATCACCGCTTTTTCTTTCATGCGTCCCACCTCTGGTATTTTACGGCGCACAGCATGCAAAAACTCATGATTCAAGCGGGATTCAAGGGTGAGATATCCTATGTTCAGGATTACAATGTGATGAATCATATGTATTGGCTTCATCACGATAAGCCTCAGGACAACTGCATTCCAGGTCTGTCGGAGGCAGCATTACCGCTACGGTCGGAACTTCCCATGTACACTAAAACTGAACTGGCCCGATTTATTCGTGCGACCGATCGTAGCTACAAGAAAGAACTAGCAAGGCTTGGTATTACATCTAACCTGTTTTACATCGGCAAAGTTAAATAATATACAATGAGAGAAAAACTGAGATGGAATTGCAAAAATGTGTTTGTGCGGTGCGTAAGATGCTCGGGAGTCGTATCGATAAGCTAGTGGGGTCGTAAGTTATTTTTTGGGAATGCAAGATAATGAGATCGAGAGCCTAAGTGGGTTACTGCACGACGATCAAGCCGTACTGTTTGTTCATACCGCCGAAGCTGCCAGGCAGATAGTAGCCACGTCTGTGAGGCCGGTCGCTATCTTGATCGCGACATCGCCGCATGCGTATTTTGTGTTTGATAATCATGATATCCCCTATCAATCAGTAGAAAAATACGGGCTTGACAAGGCGGTTGCGCTTTCCGCCATTCGAAGGGAGCTTAAGCCAAGTCGGATTGGTTTTTTTGATGACCACTTGTTTAATCCACAGCAGAATCAGTTTGTGCAACTATTGAGGTCGCAGCGAGACGATCGTATTGTTGCGTTTCCGGGCGTTACTGTTGTAGCTTCCCCTATTAAACAAAGTTGGCTCCGGACATGGACGCGCAAGAGAGCTCGACTTTATTATCTGTTTGAGACGATGCGTACGCGGGGTATTGTATCCGCATTTTACCTTTTCTTATATCAATTACGAACAAAGCCCGTGTTGTTGCTTGGTAGCGGTTATAATTGGAACTATTGTCATATAGCACTATATCAAAAAGGCTATTCGATCTGGGGGCAGGTGAATGTGGATTTGGATGGCGATCAGACAGCAGAAGAAGCATTGATGATTTTGAATAAGAAAAAATTTAAAGCGGTGCTTTTTAGCGTCAATGCCTCTGCGGCCTCTAAAGCATTCGCCGTCGCTGCGCGCGAGCGTGGAATTCCGGTCATCGGTTGGCAGCATGGAGATTTGAACTATATTCCGGCAGAACAGGTTGCACGCGATGATCTAGAAAACGCCGATCTGTTTTTAAACTGGGGAGTGGGCAGTCAAGAGAATCTTGTCGCTGCTGGAAAGCGTTGCGGTTTGGAGCGACAGCAGCAGGCCGTCGGTTCAAGTTATCTTGACCATTTACGCATAGGCATAGTACCGCATTCAACAGTAACAGTCGCGCCCACCATCGTGTATGCGACTACAATGTATTATCTCTCCGGGCAGATCGCGATCAGTGACGTGCCCTGGTCCGATTTCCGCACCTACCAGGCCCAGCGTGTCATTATCAAACACCTTGCAGATCTGCCTGGTAAAAAAATTGTAAAGTGCCATCCCTCCGTTCGATACCATGTTCCTGGGCTGTTCGATTACTGCCGTTCATTTGCACCCCGCGGATTAGAGGAAGTACACAGTCCGGTTGTGCGCGCTACTGATTTATTCAAAAAAGCAGATCTGATTATTATCGATGTGCCGAGCACTACCCTAGTGGAGGCAGCAATGTTCGACACACCTATTTTTTGCCTACTGGGGCAGGTAAAGCTGTCAGATAAGGCAGTGAATCTTCTAAAAAAGCGCGCCATGGTATCTGACGACCCCGAAATCCTTATGGATGCAGTTGAAAACTATCTCGAAACTGGAGAGTACCTGGCAGATAGCAAGAATAATGAATTTGTAGAGGCGTATGGGACACAGTCGGGCTTTATGGCGAGCGGGAGGGCCGCCGAAGAGGTTCACAAGTTCATTAGTTAAGGACATCGTCGGCTTACACACTCTTTCAACAGGTTATTGACACCAGTTGACACCAGTTGATACCCAGGAGGTATACTTTTTGTATATGGCTTCAATTGATCCAAACGGCGTTTATACCACAGAGGAGGCACGGGCAATGCTCAAGGTTAGCAAGAGTACTATGAAGCGCTTGCTTAAGAGCGGAATAATTAGAGCCAACAAAGTCGGGGGTCAATACCGCATTCTGGGGCATGAGATGTTGCGGCTCTTATCTCCGAAAGTGGATGTAAGAGCAACCGCCGTTTATCAATCCGTTAAATCGAAGGTCAAAGAAAAAGTTAAGGACTGGTAGATATGGCTAAGGGAAAAAAGAGAAGAGAGAAAGTATTAATAACCGGGGGGCTTGGTTTTATATTCAGCCATGTTACCGAACACTTGGTAAAGAGTGGCTATGACGTCGCTGTGATTGATAATTGTTCGACCGGTTCTCACGCAGAGATTGTGGACGGTTCCTTCAAGTTTTATAAAGAGGATTTCGCAGAGAAGGGTGCGTGGAAAAGAGTCGTGGAGCTTAAACCCGACTATCTTATTCATGCCGCAGGAATAACTGACGTAGATTACTCCATAAAACACCCCGAGGAGACTTTCATAAATAACGTGATGTGTAACTTGAATGCATTCGAAGCAGCTCGTAAGTTAAAAAACATAAAAAAGTTAGTCTATGTGTCAACAGATGAAGTTTATGGTGAGTGCGAACACAGGAAGCATGAAGGAGAAATTATATTTCCAAGGAATCCGTATTCGTGTACGCGAGCCATTGGGTCACTCATGAGGTATGCATTCGATAACACGTATAAGGAGATTTTCGATAAAACTGCCGAGACAAGAAAGTGTAATATATTCGGTCCGCGACAGGACACAAGGAAAATCATGCCGCAGATTATAGCGAGTTTGAAGGGTACGCATTCCATTCCGCTCCAGAATAAGGGCGAGGGGTATCGCGAGTATCTCTACGTGAAGAATATCCCGCCTCTTACGGAACTAGTGATGAAAAAGGGATGGAGAACTTACAACATCACAAACGGAGAAGGGTTCACTGTCAAAGAGCTTATTGCGAAGACCGAGAGCTTAACTGGCAAGAAAGTTAAAACTCATCCATCGACACGACCCGGCCACGATTCTGCCTATAGGATGGATAACACAAGAATCGTCACAGAGCTTGGATGGAAGCCGTTATATTCGTTCGAGGAAGGCCTGCGTGAGTATTTGGAACTCGAAGGGATACCGGTCGTTGAATAAGACACAACTGTCGTCATGAGCAATACAAGTAGCACATTCGCGTGTGTGGGGTGCGGTTCTGTAATAGATAAATCAGGCGATTTTTTTGTGTGTCCCGGGTGCCACAAGAAGTACCCAATAGTAAACGGAGTTCCCGATTTTCGCTTAGAGAGCGGGTATTGGGGAAACGTGAGTCGTGAAAAGATGCGAGAATTGAACTCGCTTGCCTCGCGCAGTGGCGATTGGCTCGGAAGCGCAAAAAAAATAATTCCTGATTATGTCTCGCATTTTGCTCCGCTTCTTAGGGGAGATGTTCAATTTTTATGGCCTACAAACAAGGATTCCGTGATTCTCGATGCCGGAAGTATGTGGGGTGGGATAACAGTTCCCGCGGCTAAATATCATAGAGATGTTTATGCGCTAGATAAGACCGCGGAGACACTTGAGTTTTTGGATATTCGCGCAAAGCAGATGGGACTTCACAATATTCACCCGGTTGCAGCGGACTTAAATTCTAGGTTGCCGTTTTTAGATGGAATGTTCGACCTCGTCATACTAAATGGTGTTCTTGAGTGGTTGGGCGTTACGGACGAGGTGATATTGGAGAAGCACTGGGGAGGACGATTTGATAAAACTACCGAACAAGTCAGATCTCCGGATGAAATGCAGAAAGACGCCCTCTCGGAGATGTTTCGTGTTTTAAAACCAGGCGGCGCTCTCTACATCGGTGTCGAGAACAGGTTCGGCATTCAATATTTTCTTGGAATGCCGGATGATCACATAAACGTTAAGTTTGTAACCTTCTTGCCGCGTGCGATTGCCAGTTTTATTACAAGGATTCGCAAAGGAGCCCCATACAGAAACTATATTTACTCGCCCGGTCAGCTTAGAAAACTACTTCGCAAAGTAGGATTTAACAGGGCCGACTTCTTTAGCGAATTTCCGCACTACAATACAGTCGACAGCGTAACGCCGTTTGATGTGTTCGAGAAAGTGCAAAAACCTTTTTCCGCAGGGAGCAATGCTGGGTTAAGATGGCGTATAATAGCATGGGCCTGGGGACTGTTGCCTAAAAGAATTGCAAAATATTTTTCTCCTAGCCTGGGTGTACTGGCCTACAAGAGTGCAAAATCCGTTAAAGCTGATGCTCCGCGACTCCTCAAAATTCTCGGTGGAGCAGGCGCGATCGAATCTGGTAATCCTAATAGATACAGACTTTCTATTGTGAACTCTCGCCAGGATGATAGAAATCCTGCGCACTACGTCGTGTACGATACCAAAGTCGACAGGAACATATATTTCTGCAAAGTTGGCAGAGAGGAGTCCGTCGGTACTGCACTCGAGCGCGAGGCGGGCATGCTCAAGTTTGTAGCAAGCTTGTTTCACGGAAAGCCGATGGAAGAAAGAATTCCGAGGCTCATCTATATCTCTGACAAAGGAGAGATTCCAGTCCAGGCGACAAAATATATTTCTGGCGGCTCTGTTAAGTGGGGGTTGTGGGGCGCCATAGCATATGCAAAACCAGAACGCATAATGGCAAAATCAAAATTGTTTTATAGGATAATTGTGCATACAAGAAAATTTGCTACTAGGCGCTGGCTGAAAAAGATAGACCCGATTATGTGTGACGCAATTTGTCTCCTCGTAGAACTTCAGGTTGATAGTAGAACCAACGAGAAAATTGATAAAAACTTCCTTTGTAAGCGCGTTGGCGAACAGTTGGGGTTACTCAAATCACGAGGCGCTCTCGACTCGAGTATCCAAGAGTTCTCTAGCAGTCTAGTAGACAGATTAAGAGGTCTCGGTGAATTTAATCTGCCCATGTCTATCCAACATGGAGATTTCGACCTTGTAAATATTGTCGATCGCGGCGGGAGTATGAAAATCGTAGATTTTGAGCACGCAGAAAAGAACAATTTGCCATTTTTCGACCTCGCCAACTTGATATTTAATCATCTCATAATACAGTGGAGATGCTTTCCAATTGGTCTTAGTCTTCAAGAATTTGCCATGAAATATGGGTGGTCAGGTAGAATAAAGAAGTGGGTCGATTTCTACAGCAAGGAGTCTGGCGTGCAAAGAGAGCTCTTGAACTTCTTGCCACAGCTAGCAGTTCTGGAACAGAATCTAAAGACATATCCACCAGAACGCGATCCATACTCATATCCGATGTACGGCGAGGAGAGTCTAAAAGAAATGATAAAATTTACTATTTAATATGGTTAGATTTGCAACAAAAGTTTTAGAAAAAATATTGGGGGTTCTCCGCCGTGTAGAGAGTCACAGCAGAGTATCTAGCGTGGCTCGTCACTATAAAGAAGTAATAAAATCAGCCAGCACTCATGATATGGTGGAAACTCCTGACGAAGTTTACTACGGAGATCAGTATTGGCATTGGATCTCTAAATATCTCGAATCTAAGAAAGCGCCACGAGAAGGAGTCTATGCGGACCTGGGGTGCGGTCAGGGGAGACTTGCCATGCGGCTCGCGAAGTGGCTTTCTCAAGGCGGAGCTGTGGCTGGTTGCGATATTTCCGAGGACGCTATAGGCGCTGCGCGCAGATACGCGTCGGATGGCGGCATAGATAACATCTCGTACGAGGTTAGTGACACACTCAATTTTCTAAAGTCGCGTCCGTCAAATTCACTTGATGGCGTGTTATTCACTGAAGTGGCGCTTGTAACTCCTGAGTACGTCGACGTGTTAAAAGAGGTAAAACGAGTTCTTAGATCCAGCGGATTGTTTTTTGTTTCGTTTAGGCCGCAGTATTTTAATCTTCTGTATGCTACATACAGCGATAGGTGGGAAGACGCGGATAAGATCCTTAGTTCTAGGAGCGGCGTACTTTGGGGAGGTGATATTACTTACACTTGGCAAACCAGCGGGGAAGTGAAAAAGCTGTTTGAAGACGATCTGGGCATGCAGTTATTGAACTTGGTCGGGATTGGGTGCGTGTCTGGGATTGAAGGAGACCCTCACGAAAAGTTAGCGAGACCGTCGAGGCTGGACACGGATACCCGCGATAAGTTGATGCAGCTTGAGATTAAGCTTGGGGAAATGATGCCAGACGGGGGTCGGTATATGCTGGCTATAGCAAAAAAATAATTATGTCTGAAAGAAAAAAAATCAAGGTTTCAAAATCTATCTTGGACAAAGAGGAGGTTGGTGCTATCTCGAGAGTAATGCTCGAGGACGGTTATATCGGCATGGGAGAGGAAGTAAAGAAGTTCGAGGAGGAACTGCAGAGTTTTCTTAAAACAGATATGGCGCTCACTCTTGTAAATACCTGTACGTCCGCACTTCACTTAGCTACTTTGGCTGTCACAGAGCCAGGAGACGAAGTGCTTATACAATCGCTTACATACCTTGCTAGCTTTCAGGCAATAAGTGCCGCAGGCGCAGTGCCAGTTGCATGCGAGGTGTTACCCGAGACTCTCACGATAGACCTTAAAGATGCAGAAAAAAAGATTTCTTCAAAGACAAAAGCGATTATGCCCGTGCATTATGCGAGTGATCCCGGGGATTTGGATTCTATCTATGAATTTGCAAAGAAGCATGGCTTAAGGGTAATCGAGGATGCAGCTCACGCATTTGGCTCTACATACGGCGGGAAGTTAATCGGGTCGTTCGGAGACATAGTTTGCTTCAGCTTCGATCCAATAAAAAACATTACTTCTATAGACGGAGGGGCTATCGTGACTGGTGATAAAGAAATTGCCACTTGCGTTAGACAAGGACGGGTGTTGGGCATCCCTAAAGACAGCGAGGCCAGGTACGGTGGCTCTAGGCTTTATGAATTTGAGGTGAAAAGTCAGGGATATCGCTACCATATGTCAAACGTTTGTGCCGCAGTCGGCAGAGTCCAGCTCGGAAAGTTCCCGATTTTTAAAGATGCGAGGCAAAAATTAGCGAAGCGGTATTTGGAGTCCCTTCGTAGCGTTTCCGGCATGTCTGTCTTTGAGAAAAATTATGACAACGTTGTGCCTCATATTTTTCCCGTTAGGATCTTGGACGGGAAAAGAGACGCACTCAAAAATTATCTTGGCGAGAGCGGGATCGAGACAGTTGTGCACTATCTCCCCAACCATTTATTGGAGTATTACAGGAATGATTCATACAAACTGCCCGTCACAGAGGCTATATATAGCGAGTTGTTGACTCTGCCGCTTCACCCAGATGTGTCACTCGAGGATCAGGATTACATAATCGATCGGATTTCAGAGTTCATGAAAAATGCCTAAAAACAGTACACCCGCAGTCTCTGTGATAATGAACTCGTATAACTCGGAGGAGTATCTCCGCGAAGCGATTGATAGCGTTTACAATCAGACTTACAAGGACTGGGAAATAATTTTTTGGGATGATGCATCAACCGACTCGAGCTCAACGATTGCTAAAAGCTATGATGAGAAGGTTCGCTATTTTTTGGGAGAGAAGGCCGCCTCTTTAGGAGAGGCAAGAAATCTAGCAATTAAACAAGCGCGCGGGAAATATATAGCGTTCCTTGATTGTGATGATGTGTGGCTACCGGAGAAACTGGAGAAACAAGTTGCGCGATTTGAGGAAGACGAGAGGGTCGGATTGGTATTCTCGGACGCGCTATTCTTTAACGCAAAAGGGGATGAGTGGCCGGTTTACGGCAGAAAAAGACCACTAGAGGGAAATATTTTTCGGCATACGCTCGTTCACTACAACTTTGCCCTTGTGGCTGTGATGGTCCGCGCCGTGGCGCTCGAATCAATGCGCGGAGAGGTATTTGATCGTCGATTCGGCTTCATAGAAGAAATGGATTTGTTCTTGCGCGTGCTTCACGACTGGAGGGGAGCGTTTGTCCCCGAAGTACTTGCGAAATACAGGATGCACGAGAAGAGTTGGACATTCTCTCGCGGTTTATTTTTCCCCCAGGAGAAGGAGATTCTTATACAAAAACTTTCGGCGCTCTACTCGAATTTTGAAAAAGAGTATAGTCACGAATTAGCCGTTCTTAAACGTCAAATTGCCTATGAAAAATTCTTGTCTTTGTGGCGTAATCACGAAGCGAAAACTGGCCGTCGAATCATTGCCTCTTTTGTTTGGAGGAACAGAAAAATAACTATCTTAAACTATCTTTCTTTTCTGCCGTTTTCGTTGTATCTCAAGCTACGCCAGATCATTGGCAAAAAATATTACACGATCTAGAGATTAAAGACGATTCGTATTATTAGATATTGCCGTGCTTGATTTGTTCTGAAATCCACGGGATTACCTCGTCGAGCACCGTCTCAAGATTCGTAGTGGCCTCATACCCTAGGAGTTGCTTGGCCTTGGATACATCCGGAACGCGTTTTTGGACGTCATATTCGAACGCTTCATCAGAAACGTAACGAAACGGCTTGCCCGGATTTATTTTTTTCCAGATCAGTTCGGCAAGCCCTAAGACTGTTGTCGATTCTGCAGTGGAAATATTAAAGTCTTCATTCAAAGCCTTCTCGCTCTCTATGCACATGCGGATGCCTTTTGCTAAATCACCCCCGTATGTATAATGTCGGATTTGTTTTCCGTCGCCTAGTATATGAAGCGGATCTTGACCCTTCAAGACTTTTTGTACCAAGTCCGGCACTACGTGGCTCATTGCGAGTTTTATATTGCCGGAGTACACATCTTTATCATTCAACGCGCGGCTCTCTCCTATACCCACGCAATTAAATGGGCGCACTATGGTATATGGCAGCTGATATTGTTCCCACGCCCCCTTTGTAAAGTATTCAGTCGCTAATTTTTGAAAACCGTATGTAGAGCGCGGAGGCTGGGAGACCAATTCTGCTCCTTCAGGAGTGGGAAAAGTCGTGGTTGACTCGAATACCATAGAGGAAGAGAGAACCACTATTTTTTTGAGCTGCTTGTTTTTATGTGCCCAAATGGCGGCATCGAATGTAGAGGCAGTTATCCGTTCATTTTCTGCGATAAGATCGTACGCAAGCTTATGGAAGTAAGTAATTCCTCCTATCATGGCAGCTGATGCAACAAGTATGTCGCAGTCGGTTACTGCTTTTTTGAGTAATTCGACATCCTTTACGTCGCCCTCTATGAAGTGATAGCGGGAATGATCCGAATAGCTTTTCTTAGTTGAGCCATATTTTGAATAGTTGTCTATTCCTACCACCTCGTGACCGTGTTTGAGAAGTTCATCAATTGTGTAACCGGCGATAAAGCCAGACGCACCGGTAAATAAGATCTTCATATTGATCCGCCATTTTTGTAGAAACCCCAAACGTCGATCACTTCTTTCTTCCATCGCATATTTTTGTAGATGCTGTGCGGCGCGCTCAAGATGATGATGTCAGCTTTTTTTCGAATGGTGTCTAGAGAAACAAAGCTTGGATCTTTAATGTAGGGGTCGTGGCAGAGTACGATAGCCGACTCGAGCTCCAATTTCTTTTTAAGTTTGAATGCAAGACTAGTGCGCGGGTCGTCGCTGTCTCCCTTGAAGGCCATTCCCAATAAACCTACCTTCATGCCCGTGAGATTGTGATTTTTTTGCAGAGTTTTTACGATGAAATCAGGCAATCCCTCGTTTACTAGCATGGCCGAATGCCCCAGGAAAAAATTATTACCACTGAACGCTGAAAGTTGCATCGTGTCCTTAAACAAGCACGGTCCGGCAGTCAGACCTGCCTTTGCGAACGATTGCATGCGCGGGTAGTCTTTAGTCACCGCGTTGTAAATCTTATAAAAGTCCAAGCCGTTACTCTGGGCGAGCATGTAGAACTGATTTGAGGTGGCAAAATTAATATAGCGCCACGCATTTGTAAAAAGCTTTGCCAACTCCGCCTCTGTCGGCTCCATGGTGACTATTTTTTTCGTCAGCACCTTAAAAAGTGAAGTTGCGAGCACGACAGCCTTTCCTGTGCAACCAGAGACAATCTGCGGTAGTTCGTAAAGTTCTTTAATTGCGTGACCCTGAGCTATGCGTTCTGGGCAAAAAGCGACAAGCGTTTTCTTATCTGCTTTCCTTAAATACTGGTAAATCTTTTGTGTCGTACCTGGATAGAGCGTGCTACTTAAGATAAGCAATTGCTCGCCCGACAAATACGATTCTATCTCGCGTATTGCTTTGTAAACATCGGATGTACGCGGATCTAGACGCTCATCAATCGGTGTGCCGATGACAACAATCACGTTCGACGCACTTTTTATAACTGTTGGATCTGTGGTGGCGCGGATCCGTCCGCTCTTCAAGGATTTTGTAAGTATGGGTTTTGCTCCGTGTTCCATAAATGGCATGCGTCCTGCGTTAACCATCTTTACGCTCTCCTCGTTAATATCTTCTAACACTACTGTTTTCCCTTTATTCGCAAACGCGAGGCCTAGGGGCAATCCTACATGGCCACAGCCACCCACTATGCAAATATCAACATCCCTTTTCATGGAATACTAAGTATACAAAACCACGAATGTCCCGAGCAAGACAAGCTGGTTTTTCTTTAAAAATAAGTTAAGCTATGGGCTGGGAACAGTCTGGCTGTTTGGCGCTCCCGTTGCGGAATATGAAAAAAACTGTTTATCTACTCGACCACCGTTTTATCCCGACACCATATAACCAACGTTTCTTGATCGAAAAAATCGCATCGGGGTTTGTTAGGCATGGATTTGATGTGAAAGTCATTAAAAAAATTGATGAGATTGTAAATCCTGGGTTTGTGCTCGTCTCCCATCACGATGTTTTTTATAACTCGATCTGGGGAATTCGTCTGTTGCGAGCCGATATTACCCGCTTCTTACGTCCAGCCAAGTTGTTAAGAAGCCGCAAAGTTTTTTCCGGAGTCGCTTACTCGGATGGCGTTTTGGGTATCGTTGCTGAGTGGATGCAGGCTCTTGTACTCAAGAAATTAAGTAAAAAAAAGGACATCATCGTGATTCACTGGATTTCGTGTTTGCAGTACTGGCTCGAGAAGTTTAGCATGCCGTATCTCGCCTCTGGTGAGCATTACCGAATCGAAATTCCAAAAAATTCATATCTTTGGGAATGGTACAACTTTTATAAAACCGACAGGCGCGCAATTCCATATCCGCTTTCGGCCAGTGTTTTTCCAGGTGACGTCGGTAAAGATTGCCAAAATGAGCAATACGACGTTTGTTATGTTGGCAACAAGAATTACCAACCGGACTATCAGGCCTTGTTTATCGGTAACCCGCGAGCGAGAATCGTAGGAACGCCTCCGTATATAGCAGAAGAGGAACGAATGCGTGTTTATAAGAATTCCAAAATTGCGCTTGGGCTAAGCTACTGGGAATCCATCGCCACTGGGATGGTCACAGACCGCATAGTTGAAGCGCTTGCCTATGGGGCAATCTGCTTATCAAATAACCCGTACGCACCTGGCGCAACTGATGGCTGCGCTATCTATGTAAGAAACAAGGAAGAATTATTAGAGCGATTTAATTACTTTGTGAATAATACCAACGAACGTCACGCTCTGCGCGAAAAAGGTTTTGCGTTTATCCGCGAAAAAGGCACGAGCTATCATCGGGCCGCAGAATTTATTGAGCGCGCGAAGGAGCTATATCAACCGAAATTTTTGCAGTAGAATACAAATAGCAAAGATTTCGTGTCTATCGTTACTCAAAAAATTAATACGCGGCCTAGGTTTACTCGTCATTTAGTCGCACGAGGCGAGCTTAGAAACTCGCCGCTTTGTGTCGTAGACGTCGGTGCTAGGGGCGGATTTGAAAAACACTGGAGTATCTATAAAAATCAGGTTGATTTAATCGGCTTTGAGCTTGACCGTGAAGAGTGTATCCGGTTGAATAAACTTGAGAAAAACACCCACAGGACCTACTATCCTATAGCTCTCCACGAAAAGAAGGGGAAGAAGAAATTTTATATTCAACCGCACCTCGCTTCGTCTAGTTTTTATAAATCCGATAAGCGGTTCCTAGAACGGTTTCCGGCGTCTAAGGGCATGATACCGACGAAAACGGTTATGATTCCTACGGTAGGACTAGATTCATTCATTAAGGAACACTCTATAAAAGGGCTGGATTTTATAAAACTCGACGTTGAGGGGGCGGAATTAGACATTTTCAAGGGAGCTACTGGGGCACTCAAAAATTCGATTCTGGGCTTGAGCGCAGAGGCGGTATTTTTCCCTTGGCGCCACAATATCCCGACTTTTACGGACATCGATATCTTCTTAAAACCCTACGGCTTTGTATTGTTCGACCTGCCGATTATGAAATGGGAGCGCAGGTCACTATCTCCATATATGTTTGAAGATAAAGGAGTTTTCGGTCCCACAGATCGCGGCCAGCCGGTGTGGACACAGGCGATTTATCTCAAGGATGGTGTTAACGAAATGCGCTCCTCAAAGGCTAAAAGGAAGTGGTGGAACAGAAACCGGATTCTTAAAATGGCGAGTATCATGGAGCTTTTTAACCTTGAGGACTGTGCGATCGAGCTAGTTCAAGAAGCAGCTCGGACCGGGATTCTTAAGAGTACTGAATCCCGTGCCATGAGTGATCTATTGACACCTGAACTTGGCGGTCGCGACGTGACCTACGGGGAATATGTCGAATACATAAGGCATCAGGGTCCGCCGCGATATATTGACGGGAGGAGAGTATCTCAAAAAGAGTTTGAGAAATATAAAACAAAAAAGCGGTGAATTTAATGAGCGAAGAGAAAAAAATAAAACTACACCTTGGCTGCGGCGAAAAATACCTTGAAGGGTACATTAACGTTGATTTCCCGCCAAGCGAGCACTCTGTTATTGAAGTAGAAGCAGATGTTTATAAAGACGTTCGCGAGCTTGAGTACGAAGACGGATCTGTTGACGAAGTGAGAGCTCACCATTTGCTAGAGCATTTTTCGAGACAAGAGGCGCTGAAACTTCTTTTGCAGTGGCGAAGGTGGTTGAAATACGGCGGGCTTCTATATATTGAAACGCCCGACTTTGAGAAGTCTGCCAAAGCGTACGTTTACTCTGGGAGACGGCGCCGCTTCGAGCTCGGCAGGCACATTTTTGGCTCTGCTGAAGCGAAGTGGGCATATCACCTCGACTTTTGGGATGCAGGAAAATTTAAGTACGTTCTTAAAAAGCTCGGATTCAAAAATATTAAAATTCGTAGGTTCAGAAATGCTGCGGCAAGCCACTTTAGGCACATTCCGCTTCTTAATATTCTTGGGAACATCCTTCCTCGCGCTCTCTACAGAAAATATGGTGGACACAAACTGCCTAACATAGAGGTCAAAGCAAAAAAAGCAGAGGTTGTCATAGATGAGAAGGCCATGGTCAGAGAAGTTCTTTCTCAATACCTAGTCGGCAATGAGGGAGAGAAGTTGCTACGGGTGTGGATGGAAGACATCGGGTACTAGCTCTATGCGAATTCTTCTTGCAGTTGAGTTTTACTACGCTCCTGGCGGTGGCGGGATTCAGGAGCAGGTCCGGCGTATAGCGGAGGGGTTGGTTACAAAAGGGAACGAAGTTACTGTTGCAACTTCATATGTGAATGGAAGGTCCTCTATAATCAACGGAGTTAAAATTGTCGGGTTTAATGTTCATGGCGACAACGTGTGGGGTATTCATGGAGACAAAGATAAGTACGTAAAGTTTCTCTTGGATCAGGACAACGATGTCGTAGTCTGCTTCGGCGGCAATGTATGGACAACAGATTTATTGTTTTCTGTTGGAGACAAAATTCGTGCTAAGAAAGTCTTGTCGACTCCTGGGCTCTCGAAATTGGGCAATGAGAAATACGACAAGTATTACGAAAAAGATTACTTGCCGGCCATTAGAGGTTTTGATGCACTTGTATACACTTCAGAAAACTATAGAGACAAGGTCTTTGGAGACAACAATGGTCTTGGCGATAAGGCGATTATTATCCCGAACGGTGCATCAGAAGAGGAATTCATCGGGCCTGCTCGATTTAAAATCAGAGAAAAGCTGAAAATCACGAGCCCGTATATAGCAATCACTGTGGCAAATCACTACCGCGCCAAGGGGCATCGCTTCGTTATATCCGCATTTAAAAAGTTGAGGCGCAAGGATATAACACTGCTCATTATCGGAGAGAGGTTCGTATCAACTGGAGTTAAGAAATGGGGACACTTCGTCCTAGACTATATGTACTGCTTTGGTTCATCGCTATTCTCTAGGCGGATAGTGCTTTTGAATGGAAAAGAAAGGGACATGGTGCTCGCTGCCTACAAAGGCGCCGACCTGTTTCTTTTTGGTTCCGAACTCGAGTGCGCGCCTCTCGTGATGTATGAATCTTTCGCGGCTAAACTCCCGTTTATCACAACAGATGTCGGTAACGTCAAAGATCACAGTCAGTATATCAAGATAGTTCGCTCTCCGATTGAAATGGCGGAAGTCTCAAACAGATTACTTAACAATAAAAACGAGAGAGAGACTATGTCCGAAGTTGCCTACACCGAGTGGAAAAAGAACCACACTTGGACAAGAATCGCGGATATGTACAACGATCTTTTTAACAGGCTAATCGTGGAAAAAGATGAGTAGAGCGTTTTTCAGGGCGATCCCCGCAATATTTGTTATTGCTGTTTTTCTGCTCGTGTGGCGCGGGGGAAATATTCTCACGACAGCAGTGCCGAAACCGTTCGAGGCGCTCATAATACTCACCGGTGTGCTTGTCGTTTTTGGCATCATCCTTGGACGACTTCCCTTCCCGACCACCCAACCGTTTAAACAAATTTATCGTGTGTACGGGTTACTATTTGGGGCGCTGTTGTTTTTTAGCGCAGTTGGGAGTTTTGTGAGTATAGTTAAGTTCCCGACGTGGCGAGATTTCGGCTTGGACGTTGCTGCTGACTACGGACGCTTGCTATTCGTTTTCTTTCTCTTCTTTCTCACCGCGTATCTAGTGGTTTTGTATAAAAATGTTTTGCGGTCAGCCCTTTTTGCGCTTGCTCTGTCTCCTATTGTGATGTTTGTAGCTTTCGTACCGAGCTCACAAGGCTTTTTTGTCAAAGAGGGCCGGCTAATTGGAGCACACGCTGATCCTAATTATCTCGGAAGCTTTGTGGCAGTTGGAATAATCGTATCTATCGCCCTCTTTCTATACGAGGAGTCTCGTTTGAGGTGGCTCGGTCTTCTCAATCTTTTTATAATTGCCCCTATATTTCTGTGGGCCGCATCTAGAAGCGCAATGTTAGCGCTCGGATTTGCTCTATTTGCGCTCTTCGCTATATATGTCGTAAGAAAAACCTCTCGGAGTAGATTTTTCAACGTTCTAATTGTAACGGGCGTTTTGTTAACTTCGATCTCCGTCGGATTCTCGCTTTTTCCCACCGAGTCGCAACTCTTCATATACGAGAGAATTATGACACCATTTGTTCCAGGGGAGGTTTTCCGGAAAATTGTGGATGTACACACTGGTGAAGGGCGTCCTGCCTTTGAGTTTTTGACTAGAGACAATCTTAACTTCGATGGGCAATACTTTGAGACGATCCGCGGTAACCTGCTTAAGGCTGGCGCGACTACATTTGTGAGAACTCCATTAGGGCTTGGGCCATCTTTTTATAGATGGAGTCCTGTAGGTGGAGTTGGGGGCTCTCATAACACTTTGCTCGAAGTCGGTCTAACTTCCGGGTGGGGCGGTCTTTTAGTATTTCTTATATTCGTCGGTTCGGTTTTTGCGAGGACGAGAGCATTTTTTAGGGAAGAGGACTGGATGGGAATATCGCTCGCCGTTTCGCTTTTCTGTATTTTGGTAAACGGTTTGCTCCTCGATATGTTTACGCTCCGTTGGCTCTGGCTTATTATGGGTATGATTGTTGGATATTCTATTCTAAAAAATAATGATGAAACCAAGGGTGTCGGTTCTTCTTCCCACGCATAACGGCGCCAGATTTATAACAAAATCTATCGAGAGCGTTCTCAAACAATCCCTCCGGGATTTTGAGCTTATCGTTATTGACGATGGCTCGAGCGATTACACCCCAGAGATTGTCGAAGAGTTTACTAGAAAAGACGAGCGTGTCGTATTTGTAACGAACAAAGAGAATCGCGGAATTCAGAGGACGCTGAATCGCGGTCTCGGAATGGCAAACGGAGAATATATTGCACGCATCGACGACGATGATGAGTGGACAAACCACGATAAGCTATTTATGCAAACGAAGTTTCTCGACGAGCACAAAGATCATGTACTAGTCGGGACAGGAGTTATAACGGTTGACGAGGACAGGAGAGAACTGTTCAGATTTTTGCAGCCGGAAGAAGACAAATCTATAAGAGATAGGATGCTGTTTAAGAGCTGTTTTATGCACTCAGCGGTTTTGTTTAGAAAAGATGTTGTTCTAGGAATCGGCGGATACAGCGAGTCCGACTTGCACAAGCACGTTGAGGACTATTATCTATGGTTACGACTCGGGGAAGTGGGAAAGTTGGCAAACCTGCCGATTTACGGAATAAAATTTATGCTACGTAGCGGGGCAATTAGCGCTCGATATAAGAAAGAACAATTTAAAAAAAATATCGGTTTGATCAAAGGTTTCAGGCGCGAATACCCGCACTATTTGAAAGCGATTACGTTCGGATACGTAAGATACTTCACCTACTCTCTATACAAACTATTACCGTTCGATTTCTTGCGGTACTTCGTGCTTAAAATCTACAAGAGCCTATAGCCTAATAGCACTTCGTAGTAATATTTATTCCCTCGGTAATATTCACTTTTGGTACCCATCCAAGAATTTTGCGAGCTTTAGTTGAATCGAGCGAAATTTTACTGACTTCACCTTCTCTAAAAGGGGCGTAGATAGAGTCTTCACTAAAATTAAGCGCGCTTGCGATCGCGTCGAATATTTCTTGGTCGCTTATTTCCTTACCCCATCCGAGATTCAGTAAATTATTCTCTGTGGTGTCGAGCGCAAGTTCGTTCGCGCTCACAATATCGCCGACATAAACGTAATCCCTCGTCTTAGAGCCATCTCCAAAAATGGTCGGGCGCGTCCCAGATTTTATCAAGTTTGTGAATATTGCGACGACTCCCGCTTCTCCGCCTGGATTTTGCCTTGGTCCGTAAACGTTCGAATATCTAAAGATGGTATATGTAAGTCCATATATACGTGCGTAAAATTCTATAATGTTCTCTCCGAGCAGTTTGGAGAGGCCATAAGGTGATAATGGTGCGGGCTTACAACTTTCATCGGCTGGTAGGTGTACCGGGTCGCCATATATGGCTCCGCCCGTAGAAGAGAAAATAAAATGCTTGATGCTGGCCTTTCCGCCTGCGAGAAGAACATTAGCGGTGCCCATAACGTTTACTGCAAGTGTGTCGCTGGGATTTTCTATGGACTTTGTAACTTCTGCCAGCGCCGCGTGGTGATTAATGACGTCGGGCTTAAAGTCGCCTACAATCTCGTATATTTTCTCGAGTTCTCTTATATCAGCTTTGAAAAACTTAGCTTTTGCGTTCAGGTTTTTTTCGAAGCCCGTTGACAGGTTATCTATCACAGCGACTTCGTGCCCAAGGTCGACATATCTATCGACGACATGCGAACCTATAAACCCCGCACCTCCAGTAACTAATATTTTCATTGTCCCTGTCTTGTAATCACCGTTCTAATTGTTTTTAGGATTATCGCCATATCGAGTGCTATAGAGAGCTTCTTGGCATAATAAATCTCGTATTGGAGTTTAGCCCGTGCGTCATCCACCGAATCTCCGTAGGGAAAGTTAATCTGTGCCCAACCAGTAAGCCCAGGTCTTACCAGGTGCCTCATATTATAGTATGGGATTTCATGCGTGAGTTTTTCAACAAACTCCGGTCTCTCTGGCCTCGGACCCACAAAACTCATATCGCCCCTCAAGATATTCCAGAATTGAGGTAGTTCGTCGAGCCTTGAACTTCGGAGAAAGTTACCCACTCTTGTTACTCGGCTATCGTACTCGCGGGCCCACTGGGCTCCGTTAACCTCAGCGGACCCATCCTTGCCTAGCGCTTTCATGGTGCGGAACTTGTACATCATGAATTCTTCATTATTCTTACCAACACGTTTTTGTTTAAAGATTGCTCTGCCTGGTGAATCTACTTTAATAATTAAGGCGATTGGAGTGAAGAGTAAAAGGTAAAGTACTGTGCCGAGAGCACCTATCACCGTATCCATTGACTTCTTCGCGATTCTATACACGTTCGCGTTTATATTTTCTAGATTCTTGATAAACCAGAGATCAGAAAATGTTTCGAGAGATACTTTGCCCGTCACTCTTTCATAGAATTCGCCGAGCTCTATCACTGTCGCTCCGCTCGCAAGCAGTGGAAAAAGGTGCTTGGCGAAGCGTTCATGCTCACGCCCATTTACTACAATAAGCCTAACCTCATCTTCTTTAATTTTTTGTTTGAGAGTTTCTATATTTTCCAAGAGGTGGCCTACCTCTCCTTTGTTGTTGTACCCGAGCTCGATATGGTTGTCGAAGTATTCGTTAAGCTCCTCCACTTCTTTGCCCCCTCCTATGAATATTAGATTGGTTTTAATTTTGCTTCCGGCGGCCTTGTAGAAAGACCAGCGCCAGAGAGTAATCATAATCGTGAATATGACAGCGAAGAGAACCATATTGCGTCTCGGGTAAATTAGGCCAGGGGGGAATATGTAAAAAGCGGTAATACTTGCGATGACAGAAACCGCCACTGCCGTACCGATCGCTCTTAGAGTTTCTATGCCGAATCTAAGAAATCTAGTCTCGTATAGATACGTGCCGTACAATATTAAAATCCACAACATGAAGGTTAGCGAAAATGGTCTGAGGTGTATGTCCCAGTTTGTCTTCCAGTTAGGTCCATACCTCAAGACCATTAAAAGAAACAGCGCTAGGTAGAGACCAGCTATATCTCCAAGGAGTACTACCGATTTCCTCAGTTTGTTTTTCACGTCCTCATTGTATAGGCTTCACAAGCTTTTCTTCAATTCTTGGAGTGTTTTGCTGTTCTCTAGGAGGAAGCTGCCGACCCGTGTTCTTATAAGCTCCTTTGTATACGCTCCGACTCCGAGGGCTTTGCCAATATCTTCTGCGAGTGACCTTATATAAGTGCCGGACGACACCACTGTCCTTAATTTTATAAGCGGCGGGTCGAACTCAACCAATTCTAGCTCCTTTACGAATACCTTCCTTTTCTTAAGAGTAACTTTTTCTCCAGCCCTCGTTCTTTTGTAGGCCGGAATCCCTCTAACTTTAACAGCGGAGTAGACAGGCGGAGTTTGAGTTACTTGGCCTCTAAATCTATTCAGAACATTTTCAACATCGCGCTCTGTAATTTTTCTTAATGCAGAGTTCCCTGTCGTTTCTTGTATTTTGCCCTCCGGGTCGCCCGTAGAACTCGTTTTGCCGAGCTCGATTGTCGCCAGATATTCCTTGTCCGCGCCCAGTAAAATCTCTCCCAGCTTTTTTGTGGATTCTCTCGAGATGGCTATAACCAGGACTCCTTCTGCAAAAGGATCGAGGGTTCCTCCGTGTCCAACGCGCCTCTCCCCAGTTATTTTCCGTATTTCATTAACGACGTCATGAGAAGTAATTCCTCTCGGTTTTACGACGCTCGTTATCATGCGCGTTTGGCTATGCCTCGAAGCTCATGAATAATACTTCCTCCGCTAAAAGTGAGACTCGCGAAGTAAGCGGCCGCGGCAAAAGCTATGATTATAAAGAGGTGTACATCAAGCAACTTACCGATGATTGCGGTTATGCTCATCATAAACGTCGCAAGAAGTATCGCCGGTAGTTTATTCGAAATACTGAAGTTGTTTACACGCTTCATTTTCCTCCAGATTAGTCCGTTGATTATGAACTGTGTTACAAGGCTTGCCCAGGCTGGGCCAGAAATACCTAAGCGCGGTATGAGCCAGAGATTAAGTGCAATGTTCAACCCGGCACCAGAGGCCCAAAGAGGAACAAGCTTTTTCTGTTCGTTGTATGCGAAAACGCCATGAACAATAATACTTATTGGAAATGCCGTAAGGACCGTGAGCGCAAGAATCCTGAGCGGTCCCGCAGCGGCAGCGTAGGCATCGCCGTAAAGAAAAGAGACGATTTCGCTCGAAGTGAGCATTATCCCGATTGATATCGGGAATGCCACAGCCGTGATTCCTCCGAGAGCTCTTTCAAATATTCTTTTGAATTCTAAGTCGTTTTTTCTTGCAAGTCTTGCAAGCGGTGGGAAAACTCCCCCGACGATTAGCGTAGGGAGTATATACAAAAGGGCGATGGGCTTTTGCGCAGCAGAATAGTATCCAACATATTCGGCTTCCCGAAACCACCCGATCATCACTGTATCGATATTGACGAGAAGCATGCCGAAGATTGCCGCGAGTGATAGTGGCCATGCCGCTTTAATAATCGAACGCACTAACGTCTTATCGAATCCAGAGAAAAGCTGTTTTAAATTATCTCTGAGAAAGTAGCCCGCCGTGATAAGTCCTACTCCCGCACCGAATGCATATGCAGCGGCTAGCGACTCTGGTGTCTCTCTCATGAACAGAGCGACGAAACCGCCGACGACGATTATAAGCTGGGTAAAAATATTAATTAATGCCTCCTTCTCCATTTTCTCTCTGGCTCGGAACATCGATGTCCCGAATCTTCTGAAGGAATCAAAGACGAATAAGAGTCCTATTGAGACAAGGAGGGGCTTGGATAGAGGAATGCCAGTGAATAGCGGTGTTACAAACACTAGAAATAGGAAGCTCGCCAAAGTAAGTGCGAGTTTTATGGTAAATGTCGTGGAGAAGTATTTGGCTTCCGCCTCAGGGGATTTTGTCACTTCGCGCACAAGCACAGTACTGATTCCTATATCTGCGAATATCGTGAAAACTGCTGCAAGACTTGCCATATAGGAAAAGGTTCCCCAGCCCGCAGCACCCAGGACTCTCGCTGCGTAGATTATTATCGCGATTCTTAGGGCTCTACCGACAGACTCGCTAAGTGAAAGCCAAAAAGTATTTTTAACAATTGTCTGGGCGGTCGACTCGTTATTCAATAAGAATTTCTTGATTTTCGGCGCCGCCTTAATCGGGTTTTTCATGCTATCATTTTAATTATTCGTTACTTTATGGTAAACAAAGCAAGGATTTTATGAAAGTATCTCGGGAGAAAAATCCCAAAGAGGGAAAACCAGCCATAATAGGCGTTGTAGTCTTTAGCGTCGTCATCGCGTTCTTATTTGGATATTATCTCTGGCAGAATTCTTTTGTCGGAGTGGACAACACGCTTAGCGGTGTATTGCTTGAGAATGGAGAAATCTATTTTGGAAGATTAAGCTATTTTCCACGCTTGACACTCAGCAACGTTTACACAATTCAAGCAACGGTTAATTCAGACGATCCAACTCAAATCTCGTATCAAATTATCCCGCTTACTTTATCTGTTTGGAGCCCTGGGAAACTTTTCTTAAACTATGATAATATACTCTTCATTGGCGATGTCGGTGAAGACAGTCAGGTCATGCAAATTATTAGGGAATACCAAAATCAGTAAACATGGAGGAGACAACTAAAGCTACGAAGAAGAACTTCCAATTTCTGGGCAACAGCCCTAGCTATTTAGGGACTAGCATCCTTGTATCTGCGCTGGTTATATCCGGAACGCTAATCTATGTTTTCGGGCCGAGTACAGGTGGCTCTAACGGGACGGGCTTCGCGCCGACAGATAATGAGGGCGCTGTTTTGCCAGATGTAGTGCGAGGCGGAGCTCCGGAGGTTGGTGATGCGCCGTTTCTTGGAGATGAGGATGCTCCGGTTACAATAGTCGAATACTCAGATTTCCAATGTCCTTTCTGCGCAAAGTTTTTTAACGAGAGTCTTCCTCGGGTGATAGCTGAGTACGTTAATACTGGCAAGGCCAGGTTTGTTTATAAAGATTTTCCGCTTTCTTCGATTCACCCGCAGGCGCAAAAAGCCGCCGAGGCGGCTAGGTGTGTTAGAGATCAACTTGGGAACAATGAGTACTGGAGAATGCACGACAGAATATTTGATGGACAGGACTTGCTTGGTGTCTCGAGCTTCAAACAATGGGCAAGGGAGATCGGCGTGAATGGGAGCGAGTTTGATGGCTGTCTAGACTCCGACAAATACGCGTCCGCCGTGGCCACTGATATAGAGGAAGGTATTGCGCTCGGCGTAACCGGGACACCGACATTCTTTATAAACGGTACGAGAATTGTTGGCGCAGTGCCGTATGAGCAAATCAGAGCAGTAATCGAACAGGAGCTCGCGGACGCAAATTAATTGGACAAATCAATTTTTAGAAGATATATTGTAGGTCCTAAAGCTTAAAAGGTCGCTTAAAGAATTGTTGGGTTTATGAGATACCGGTGTAGACAATGCGAATACGTTTCTAACGAGCCGGGCAATTGCCCAACATGTAATATTCCTATGGAAATACTAAACGAAGACGAAGAACAAGGTCAGCCTGAGGCTGCTCCTGCAGAGGCTCCTGAGGCTGCCCCTGAAACTCCTGACGTTACTACTACGGATGACGGAGCTGGTGACGGTGGTGATTCAGCCGGCGAAGGCGAAGAAGCGGTCTAGCAATATTGCTCGACTCGACAGAACCTCCTCAACTTTGGGGAGGTTTTGCGTTTTAGTCGTCGTAATCTACAATAGTTTCTATATACACACTCATTTTGATAGGCGGCCCGCCCGTCGCGGGTGAGGCTCGCCCACTACCAGAATATGTATGAATTAATAATAGTTGGCGGCGGGCCCGGCGGAGTTGCCGCTGGAGTTTATGCTGCCAGAAAAAAAATTAAAACTGCTGTAATCGCTAAATCATTTGGCGGTCAGTCGGAAACATCTGCTGACGTTCAAAACTGGATTGGGACAAAATCAATTTCTGGTTTTGAATTTGCGAAAATGCTGGAAGACCACCTGAGGGCCCAAGAAGGCATAGACATAGTTGATGGAGAGTTAGTGAACGAAGTTAAGAAATCAGACGATGGCTTTGTTGTGAAAACTGATGCCGGCAATAAATTTGAAACTAAAACCATGCTTGTCGCCTCCGGCAGTCGCAGAAAAAGACTTGGTGTCCCGGGGGAAGCGGAGTTTGATGGTAAGGGAGTTGTATATTGTTCAACCTGTGACGCACCGCTCTTCGGCGGTAAAACTGTTGCTGTCGTCGGCGGAGGAAATGCGGGACTCGAGGCGGTCATAGATTTATTCCAATATGCCGAGAAGATTTATCTACTGGAGTACACCGATAGTTTAAAAGGCGATTCCACTACGCAGGAAAAAGTTATGGCAAACGACAAAGTGACCGTTATTACTATGGCAAGTGTCAAAGAAATCGTCGGAGACAAATTTGTAACAGGCCTGAAATACGAAGATGGAAACACAAATGAAACCAAAGAGTTAACGGTTCAGGGAGTTTTTGTCGAGGTCGGGGCAGTCCCAAATACTGATTTTGTGAAAGGATTAGTTGATATGAATAAGTTTGGTGAGATTGTTGTTGACCATCGAACTCAGCGTTCCTCTTTGGAAGGAATTTGGGCTGCTGGTGATGCATCTGATGTGCTAGTAAAGCAAAATAATGTTTCGGCAGGAGATGCCGTTAAGGCAGTACTAAGCATCGATACATATCTTCATGGAAGATGGACGACGACACCACTACCAGCGGACCCACAATACGAGTGGTAAAAGTTAAACCAAGGAGCGAACATTGGAAACTCTTTGGCGCGCTACTTTTTGCAATATCTACCGGCCTCATACTATATATTTCGCGCGATTCCTCTGTAGCAAATAACCTAAAAGATACTGCGTCTAATGTATTCGGAGTTAGCGAAAGCGAGCTAGTCGAGGTTATAGATCTAAGAAAGGCGGGTTCTCTTGAGGAAGGTATGCCAGAGGGAGAAGAGGAGATGCAGACTATTGTGGTTACCGGAGAAGATGAAACTGTAGAATTTTCTTCTGGGAGAGAAGCTGGCCTTTATAATCTTCAGATTGTGAGTGTAATCTTCGATGTCGATGGATCAGATTTAGGTGAGGAACGTGTGATAATTAAAAATATCGGAAACTCTGTTGTCCAAATGGGCGGTGGTTCGATCCAGTATCTTGCGATTGGAGATGAATTCGCCCAAATTAGAAAAAAGAATTTCGAAGCAGACAGCTCTGTCGGCCCCGCCCTCGTCTTTGTAGTCGGTATGAATTGCCACGCAGACTCAAAGTGCCGAGATGTGAATATTTCCTGGAGTGAGGCCTTGGGAAATACAGGAGGAACAGTATTTGTAATTGCTAATCAAGAAAAGATTACTGGGTCGGATGATCTCGATATCGTTGCGAGGTATGATTATGTAGCCGAGTAGTTATGGTCGCAGTTTTGGATAACATAAGAAGTCTATATAATGTCGGGTCTATATTTCGCACATCGGATGCTGTTGGGATCGAGAAACTTTATCTTTGCGGAATAACTCCGTCTCCTCTCGACAAACTTGGCAGGGTGCGCCCTGGTTTTCTAAAGGTCGATCTTGGGGCCCATGAAAATGTTAAGTGGGAGAAGCGTACTTCTACATGGAGAACGATAGATAAGTTGAAATCGGAAGGCTATAAAATTTATGCTATAGAGCAGAGCGAAAAGTCTGTTCCTTACAACAGAGTCAGGGTCGATAAAAAAACGGCCCTCATTGTGGGTCACGAGGTTAGGGGTTTGTCAGATGCAGTTATGAACCGCGCCGATAAAATTTTGGAAATTCCGATGTCTGGGGTAAAAGAATCGCTGAATGTTTCTGTCGCTTTCGGGATAGTGGTGTATTCACTACGTTATAATAAGTAATATGTTTAGAGGTTTTGAGATATGGATATTAATCATTCCGGTAGTAATAGTGGCGACTGCGGCTTATTTCTATAGTTATGCCCTTCGCGATGTCGGTTTGGGAAAAATTGCTATAGGCGATTACGAATTTGATGTCGATATTGCTGATACCATTGTGACAAGACAGCAAGGATTGTCTGGCAGGCATGAGCTTGGGGACAAAGAGGGGATGCTGTTTATCTTTGAAAGAGCAGCTCTGCGTCGCTTCTGGATGAAAGATATGCTTATCCCAATAGATATAATCTGGATTAATGACGGTGAAGTAGTCGGCTTCGAAGAAAATGTAGAACCAGAGCCTGGAGTGCCTCTTCAGGGCCTTGTTATTTATAAGTCGCCGATCCCAGTGAGTCTTGTCTTAGAGGTCGAAGCGGGGACTGTAAACAGAACTGGGATTAAAAGTGGGGATCCAGTTTCTATTCGTCTTTAGCGGCCTTTTTCGTATAATTGAATCATGGCAAAAATTGCAATCAATGGCTTTGGACGAATCGGCCGTTTGTTTTTTAGACAAGGATTCGAGGAAAAGGACATAGAAATCGTCGCTATAAATGACTTAGGCAACTTGGATAACCTTGCGTATCTTCTTAAACATGATTCCGTATATGGTAAGTACGATAAAGAAGTCGAAGTTAATGGGGGAAAACTTGTCGTCGCCGGTAAAAAAGTCGAGGTTCTGCAGGAGAAAGATCCCGCGAAGCTCCCTTGGGAAAAACTTAAAGTTGATATAGTTGTTGAGGCCACTGGCATTTTCGACTCTTATGAAAAAGCGAGAGCGCACATAGGCGCAGGCGCTAAAAGAGTTGTAATAACTGCTCCGACTGACGACCCGGATGGTTCTGATGCCGCCACTGTTCTCGTCGGTGTTAATGATAAAAAACTTGAATCACTTGTCCTTAGCTCTAATGCGTCCTGCACAACTAACGCCGCCTCTCCCGTCATCGCTATTCTTAGCGAGAATCCCGGAATTGAGAGAGCGATACTCTCGACGATTCATGGATATACTGCCACACAGAACCTTGTGGATGGTCCGGTGCGCGGAAGCGATTTCAGAAGAGGTCGTGCCGCGGCAGAGAATATTGTTCCGTCTTCTACTGGAGCGGCCACTGCCGTATCACGTGCGATAGAGGAGTTAAAAGGAAAGTTCGATGGAATTTCGTTTCGAGTTCCGGTTGTCGCCGGCTCAATCGCGGATATTACCTTCGTCTCGAAGAGAAAGACCTCCGTTGAAGAAATAAACGATGTTTTAAGAAAGGCTGCAAAAAGTTCTCGGTGGGAGGGTATATTTACTGTCACAGAAGAGCCGTTGGTTTCGAGTGATATAATCGGTGAGCCGTACGGGGCGATAGCCGACCTTACATTTACTAGAGTCGTTGACGGGAATCTGGTTAAGGTTCTGTCGTGGTATGACAACGAATTTGGTTATGTGACGACACTCGTCAAGCACGTTCTAAATATCACAACGCTGGTCTAGTGAATATATTTGGAGCTCGCCTTCTAGTCCTAGTAATTTTAGCGACTGGAGCGACGACCTTTTTCTGTCTTTACGCGGCAAGGCGTATGCGTGCCGAGTTCGAGGGGCTTCTCGATGCAAAATTGCAAGCCGACTTAATTACCAACGAGGCAAATTATCTCGCCGCAGTTAGAGATACCGATGGAATTTCCATACTTTTTGTTGGAGACATAATGCTTTCAAGGGGGCCGGAGATGATTCTTAAATCGAGCGGTGATTATAAATATCCGTTTTTGAAAACGGCTGATGTTCTTCGGAGCGCAGATATAGCCTTTGGGAATCTTGAGAATCCTGTTTCTGCGAGAGGGATTAATATCGGGAGTATCTATTCATTTCGCGCGAAACCAGAAGTTGTCGAAGGCCTTGAATTCGCCGGCTTCGACGTTATGTCAATTGCAAACAACCATATATTTGATTGGGGAGCGGAAGCTATTCGTGACACTATTTCCATTCTCTTATCAGGGGGGATCAGTCCCATAGGAGCCGGTGCGTCTTACAAAGAGGCAAACGACCCCGTCATAATGAAAGTAGGAAATACCAGAATTGGACTCCTCGGGTATACAACCCTGTATCCGCAAAGCCTGGTTGCCACAGATGTCGGTGCCGGAATAAGCGACATTTCGAATGCCGAGAGCGCCGTCGCCGCTCTTAGAGACGAAGTCGATCTCGTAATCGTTTCTTTGCACTGGGGAGAAGAATATCAGACGACATCGAATGACGAGCAAAAAGAACTCGGGCGGAGACTTATCGATTCCGGTGCCAATGTTGTCGTCGGTCACCACCCCCATGTCATCCAGGAGATCGAGGAGTATAACGGCGGGCTGATTATTTATAGTTTGGGCAACTTCGTCTTCGATCAGAGCTTTTCTGATGCTACGAGAACAGGCATGGTTGCTCGTGTAACCATAAAGAACAAGAAAATTGCCGGCATCGAGAAGTTGCAGGTTTATATATCGGAAACTTTCCAGCCCGAATTCGTTAACTTATAATTAGTTGCATGATTTTGTATATCGGCGCGGATCACCGCGGGTTCGAATTAAAAGAGGCATTGAAGGGATTTTTAGAGGAAAGCGGTTACACCGTAGATGATATGGGGGCTACAGCGTATAACAAAGACGATGACTTTGTAGATTTTGCAAAATATGTTGCAGAGAAAGTTAATGCGGACACTGTAAACAGTAGAGGAATTCTAATCTGTGCCAACGGAGTTGGAATGGATATGGCTGCCAACAAGTTCCCGCAGGTTCGATCTGTTCTTGCTATGTCCCCCGACCACGCTTTGACTGCAAGAGTAGACGACGATACAAACATCCTGTCGATTGCTGCGGACTTCACCGACTTCGATACGGCAAAGAAGATTGTTAGTGTGTGGCTACAAACACCGTTTTCTGGCGAGGAGCGGTACAAAAGACGAATAGAAAAACTAAGAGACCTTGGTAATTCCGTCCATTAACTGTCCGGATTTCAAAACGGCGAAACAGCAGATAGAGGAGGCCGAAGGGTTTTCTAGTTGGATTCACATAGATGTTTCCGATGGTAAATTTACCAAGACGAGTTCGTGGAGAAGTTCAGCAGAGCTTAAAACTCTCTCGACCAAGCTCAATGTAGAAGTTCACTTGATGGTTCTTGATCCAGAAGAAGTTGCGAAGGAGTGGCTTGAGGCGGGCGCGAAGCGCTTAATAGTTCATGTTCAGGAGATGCGCGATCCGGGCGGTCTTTTGTCGCTGGCTGAGAAATATAATGCGGATGTGATGTTGAGTCTCGATCCAACGCAGTCTGTCGAAAAAGCGATTCCTTACACTAAGGACTTCAAGTCTCTACATATCTTAACTGTATTTCCCGGGCCGAGTGGTCAGAGCGGACAGCCGGGCTGGGCGGAAAAAATTAGAGCTTTGCGGGAGGTTTCACCCACTGCTACAATAGAAGTTGATGGTGAGATGAACCCCGAGAACGCCAGAATAGCCAAAGATGCTGGTGCGGATGTTCTCATCTCCGGTCATTATATTTTCTCGAGTCCTGATCCGAAGGGTGCGTATGAGAAATTAGATTCTATATAAACAAATGCCCCTAAGTGAGAAGAAAGAAAAAGAGCTGGAGATAGCAGCTAATAAAATAAGGGCAACGATTATTGAGACTCTTCTTCACGCCGAGAGCGGACACTCTGCTGGACCCCTGGGGATGGCCGATGTCTTTTCCGCTTTCTATTTTCATATTTTAAACCATGACCCGAAGAATCCTGAGTGGGAGGACCGCGACCGGTTGATATTATCGAACGGTCATATCGTTCCAGTCAGGTATGTGACGATGGCCTACGCCGGGTATTTCCCACTCAAAGAGTTAAGAACATTAAGAAAGCTTAATTCAAGACTTCAAGGACATCCTCACAGGGGTTCGTTGCCTGGCGTTGAGACAACTTCTGGTCCGCTTGGTTCGGGGCTCGCACAGGCTTGCGGTATGGCGCTCTCTGCGAAGCTGGATAACAAAAAACACAGAATATATTGTTTTATGTCTGATGGTGAGCAAGATGCCGGCAATACATGGGAGGCCGTCATGTTTGCCTCTAAATACAAATTGAGTAATCTCACGGCTCTTATAGACAGAAACAACATCCAAATAGACGGTTTTACTGAAGACATAATGCCGCTCGAATCTCTGACGGAAAAGTACGAATCGTTCGGCTGGCACGTTCTAGAAATTGACGGGCACAACTTTGAACAGATTGTAGACGCTGTTACTGAAGCGAAGGCGATCCACGAATCCCCGACCGTTATAATCGCCCATACGATTCCAGGGAAGGGAGTGAGTTTTATGGAGAATCGTTATGAGTGGCATGGGAAACCACCCAAGAAAGAAGAAGCGGAAAAAGCGCTTAAGGAATTAAGGGCGTTGGGTGAAGAAATTAAAAGCGAGCACGAGTAACTGGCAAGTTTTGTGTAGTATATGTTGAACAAAGAAGCAAAGTTGAACACAAAAGTTTTTGACACAGACGTTCTACTGGTTCCGATTAGAAATGGTTACGGTAATGGCCTCGTCGCGGCCGCCGAGAATAATAAAGACATTGTTGTGCTCTGCGCGGATTTAACGGAGTCGACTAGGTCACACCTTTTTGCAGCTAAATTTCCAGAGAGATTCTTCCAAATGGGTGTGGCGGAACAGAATTTAGCTGCCGTAGCCTCTGGCATGGGGATATCTGGCAAGATTCCTTTTATCTCTTCATACGCAGTATTTTCTCCGGGGAGAAACTGGGAGCAGATTCGAACGACAATTTCCTACAACGATTCCAACGTTAAAATAGTGGGCAGTCACGCTGGTATATCGGTAGGTCCAGATGGAGCAACGCACCAGGCGGTAGAGGACATCGCGACTATGAGAGTTATGGCGAATATGACTGTGCTTGTGCCGTGTGACGCGAATGAGGCCGAGAAGGCGACAGAAGCTGCAGCAAAAATTTGGGGGCCGGTCTACATAAGGCTTGCGCGAGAAGCAACCCCAGTCGTTACTACTAAGGAGACTCGCTTTAATCCCGGGCAGGCAGAGATATTTTGGGAATCTAGGAAACCAGAAGTCGCGATTGTTGCCTGTGGGACGCTCGTCTACAACGCGCTTGTAGCCGCGAAGGAGCTCGACAAGGAAGGCATCGGTACCATTGTGGTAAACAACCATACGATAAAACCGATGGACGAAGACACAATCTTGCGTGTTGCAAGACGCACTGGCGCGATTGTCTCGGTTGAAGAACATCAAGTTGCTGGGGGCATGGGTTCTGCAGTCGCCGAGATTCTCGCTAGAAGATCTCCGACTCCACAGGAATTCGTTGGTATGCAGGGGGTTTTCGGTGAATCTGGTGAGCCTGGCGAATTGTTAAGAAAATATGGAATGGATGTAAAAAGTATAAAGCGCGCTGTAGAGAAAGTTATGAGAAGAAAATGATTATTAAAGACGTAATATCTATCGGTTCAACCACTAGAGATACGTTTTTCGAAGTTGATCTACCGATAACAAAATGGCCGAGCGCGCCCTTGGGCAAAGCTTTAGTGATCCCTTTTGGCGAAAAATTCGGCGTGAAGGGTGCTTACTTTACTATCGGCGGCAATGCGGCCAACGCGAGTGTTACTTTCGCTAGACAGGGATTGAGAGTCGGTCTTTTTACAAAGATTGGAAATGATGTGGCTGGGCAGGAAGTTATAAAAATTCTTAAAAGAGAAAGAGTGGACACAAGACTTGTAAGTAAATCCAAAGAACTTCCTACATCCTATTCCGTTCTTCTGTCTCAAAAAGGGGACAGAAGCATACTGACATATCACGGAGCCATCGGCGAGTTTACCTTAGAAAAAGTGAATCCAAAACTCCTGAAGAGTAAGTGGTGGTATGTATCTCTTCCGGGCGATTCCCACAAAGCGCTTAGCGGGATTCTAAAGTATGCGAAGAAACGCAAGATTAAAGTGGCGCTAAACCCAAGCTATAAACATCTTTCTGGCGATGGTAAAAGTCAGCTTTTGACGCACCTAAAAGATTTGTCCTTCCTTGTGGTTAATGAGGGGGAGGCAGCGCAAATCACGGGCATACCTTTTAGCAAAGAGAAAGAAGTTTTTCAAAAACTGGATGTTCTTGTCCCTGGCATTGTAGCGATCACATCAGGTAGGGGTGGAGTGACTGTGTCTGATGGAAAATTTTTGTACAAAGCCGGAATTTTTAAAGAAAAGCGCGTAGTTGATAGAACAGGTGCGGGGGACGCTTTCGGGTCGGGTTTTGTCGCTGGCCTCATAAGGAAAGAAGAGAAATTTAAGGGTGGCCGTCCGAAGCCGGAGAACGTTGAATACGCGATCAGACTCGCATCCGCAAATGCTACTTCAGTAGTTGAGAGGATGGGGGCGACGGAGGGGGTTCTAAGACGAAGAGATTTCGATTCCCTTCCCCGTTTCAAAAAGCTGAAGATTGAAAGAAGGGAATTCAAGCCAAAGAAGAAATGACTACCTCTAGTGATTTAGGAAGGGTACTCGGCATAGATCCCTATATTTTGGATAACTTGAATGAGAAGATATCGGAGCGCATAGGCAGAAGCGACGTGCTTCAAGGCTTCATAGATAAGAATAGGTCAATGATTCAAAAAACCCTCGACGTTCTCGATCCGACACACACGCCGGCTGGGGAGGTGCGCGAAATTCTACGAAAGAAGATATTGCGGCACGAGAAACAGCTCATAGGCTTTGTCAGTAAACTTGAAGGAGACGATGAGTTTGAAAAAGTAGTTAAGTTCGCGAGCGAAGCGGCAACAGTGAAGAGCGGGCTGTTCCTAAAAAAGGAGTTCGCTGAGAAAATCTTAAAAAAGCGTCCGCCGCAAAACGTCCTGAAATATATGGGCGCTACGAGCATCGACGATTTACTAAAAGGGCAAGACGTTACGGAGGTTTTTAGTGCTCTAAGATTTCTTGAATCCGACCTGTGGATGCACGAGACTTTTGAGCAAGAATATAGCCACTTTACTGCAGATGATTTTGAGGAAAGGGAAATAGAAATAAAAGTGCTGGGCCCGGAATGGCAGGAAGTGGCGAGGAAATTTGTCGCCAAGAAACATCACAACGTCAGTCACCTTAAAGAGTTCGGCGTTATATTCCTAAATCCGATAGCGGAAAATGTGCCGGGAAAATTTTTGAGAGACACAGCGCTGTTTCTTCATTATTTCCACGAAATATCTTTCTATTCTAAGCTGTTCGCAAAGTATCTCGTAGACAAAGATAATTTTTCCGTAAAATTCAAAGCACTTCTACGCGGCGATGTCCAGGAGGCGAAAAATCTTAAAGGCACGGAGTGGCTTATAGTTCAGCAATACCTTTGGAAGAAAGACCCAAAGGATCCACGGCTTTTCGTTCCACACGTGAATCCTGAGTCTATGCATTGGGCGAGAGGTGAGCGAGACTTGACCTACTTCGGTGCGCTTGAGCCAGATATAGATTTGGAGGGGTGGCATGACCTAGATTGGGTTGGTGGAATTTTTGAAGAGGAGGATGGTAGTGAAAGTTTAATTAGTTTTGATCTGGAAGACAACACAATGACGCTTGCATCTTTTATGGAAGGTGGCCGTGAGAATTTTAACTATCATCAGCGTGAGGCTATGTGGACTAAACTTTTCTCGGAGTATGTTGGTGGAGAAGATAAAATGGAAGAATTACTGATAGAAAATTTTGATAAGGGCGTAATTAATTTTGGGTAAGGATGGATTATCTAAAGGAGGCAATCTATTCTGCGGAAGATAGACAGGTCGCAATCGGGCATTTTAATATTTCCGAGCTTGCGGCGCTCCGAGCAATAACTCGCGCTGCAACAGAGCTACGAGTTCCTGTAATAATAGGAACATCCGAGGGTGAGGCCGAGTTTATAGGAATGAAGCAAGCTGCGGCGCTTATTCTAAGTCTACGCGAAGAATCCAGGTATCCGATATTTCTGAACGCCGATCATATGCGAGAGCTCGATAAAGTAAAAGAAGCCGTGGAGGCTGGGTACGACTCGGTTATCTTTGACGGAGCCAATTTACCCTTCGAAGATAATATCAAAAAGACCAAAGAGGCAGTGGAACTCGCAAAATCAATAACACCGACAGTGCTCATAGAAGGCGAGGTAGGGTACATCGGGACTTCCTCAAAGTTGCTGGATGAAGTTCCAGAAGGAGCAGCTGTAAGCGAAGAAGATATGACAACTCCAGAGGAGGCCGAGCGTTTTGTAAAAGAGACTGGTGTGGATTTATTGGCACCTGCGGTTGGCGAAATCCACGGTATGGTGAGATCAGGCAAAAACCCTAACTTGGACATTGAGCGAATAAAGAAGATTAGAAAAGCCGCCGGTGTGCCATTGGTTCTTCACGGCGGTTCCGGAACAACCGATGAAGATTTTGTGAAGGCAATAAAAGCAGGGATTTCAGTAATTCACATCAATACCGAAATTCGAGTTGCGTGGCGTAGGGGACTCGAAGGGATGCTAAAAGAAGATGCAGAAGAAATCGCTCCTTATAGGCTACTCTCCGATCCAGGAGGGAAGTTTACTGACCCAGAAGAAGAAGTATACAAAGTCGTTTTGAAACGATTGAGATTGTTCAACCGTTTAACTTAAGTAGAGGTTAGAAAAACCAACGACATAAGCTAGCGAGTGTCTTGCTCTAGACTTTTCTGCCTTCTATAGTATAAAGTGGTATACCATGGCTGAGCTTGCCGCACAAAAAAGAGAAATATTCGGAAGAAGGACTAAACAACTTCGCAGAGAGGGGCTTCTTCCCGCAGAGCTTTACGGTCGCGGTATTGAGAATGTTCACCTATCCATTCCCGCTGACGCTTTTTCCAGTGTCTATAAAGAAGCCGGAGAACACACCATAGTCAATATTGTTTTAGATAAAGGTGGCTCCAGGCCAGTGCTTATACATGATGTCAGGAGAGATTCTTTAACTAGCACAATTCTAGCAGTAGATTTCTACCAAGTGCGGATGGATGAGAAGGTTACTACACACGTCCCAATCGATTTTACTGGAGAGTCTCCGGCGGTTCGCGATAATAACGGAATCCTGGTTAAGGTTATGGACGAGCTCGAAGTCGAAGCGTTGCCTGGAGACATTCCGTCGAGTATCGTCGTCGACCTTTCGGCGCTCGTGGAGCTTAACCAAAGCATATATGTAAAAGATATAGCGATTAGCAGTTCATTTGTAATCAACGCCGATCCCGAGTCTGTTATAGCAAGTGTTTCTGAACAACGCGAGGAAGAAGTAGAGCTGGTTAAAGAACTCACGCCAGAAGATGTGGTTGTAGAAGGCGAAGAAAAGCGTGCCCAAGTAGAGGGGGAGTCACAAGAGAAGCCTGGTGATGAACAAGGCAAAGAGGCAAAGACCTAAAGTCCTAATCGATATAAAGCCCACCGCTAGGACGGACGTTTTTGCGTATCGAGGCGCGCGGGTAAATTTAGATAAATCTCCATACAGACGGATACCTAAATGGGTCTTTGAGACCGGCATCGCTGTTGTTGTAATCTCTTTTATATTTCTTAGCGGATCTGTTCTAGCCCCAGGGAGGGGAGACACTTTTGCGCAGACTGACGATAGGGAAAGGGCAGAGCTTGAAGCTGAGCTCGAGGAGCTTGAGGAACAAATTGGGGAATATGAAACAACTATCGCGAACTATCGTAAGCAAGGTTCGAGCCTGCAAGGCGAAATAAATGCTCTTCAGGCGAAGATTGATAAAATCGCTTTGCAGATTAGGGCTATCAACTTGTCGCTTACTCAACTTACGGGCGAGATAACGAAGACATCGAGTAGAATCTCGGATGTGGAAGGAGAGATAAACATTAGCAGAGAAGCCCTGGGGGCACTTCTTAGAAAAACTTATGTCGAAGATAGGCGTGGGCTAATCGAGGTCTTACTTGAAAACCCCTCACTGTCTGACTTTTTTGGCAGCGTTAATGATCTTCTTGCTGTTCAAGATAGTTTGCGTGTTTCGGTCGAAGCCTTAGCGCAACTTCGAGACGAGCTTATTAATCAAAAAGAACTTCTGGCTATGGAGCGCGCAGACGTGGAAGCACTGAAGGTTTTTCAAGAGAAGCAGCGTGTCGGAGTGCAAGGCGCAAGGTCCGAGAAAGACACCCTGCTTGCCGTAACAAAGGGCAAGGAGTCCGAGTATCAAAAACTACTTATCGAAACGCAAAAAAGTGCGGCTGAAATAAGAAGCAGAATCTTCGAGCTTATCGGTGGTGGTCAAATGAGTTTTTCCGAGGCATACGAGTTTGCAAAGTTTGCGGAGCGTGCAACTGGGGTAAGAGCAGCTCTCATTCTTGCGGTTCTCGACAGAGAGTCCGCGCTGGGGAGTAACGTCGGAAAGTGTGAGTATGACGTTAATCCCTACTACCCAGATAGAGCAAGCAATAAAACCACGATGCATCCGACAAGGGATATTCCGCTGTTTTTGGAGATTACGGATGAGCTTGGTTTTGATCCAGACACAACTCTAGTGTCGTGCCCAATCCCTTCTGACGGGGCATACGGCGGCGCCATGGGGCCTGCTCAGTTTATTCCATCTACGTGGGTTCTTTATGCTGACGCAGTTTCACAAATCACAGGCAGTAATCCTGCATCCCCGTGGAGAAATTCAGACGCGTTTGTTGCGACTGGGCTTCTTCTCAAAGACAATGGTGCGGCCTCAAACGAGCTTCTTGCTGCTGCGAGATATTACTGCGGTTGGAATGTAAGGTATGTTTGTACGAACGTTTATGGCAGGAACGTTGTTGATACCGCCGCGAGATTTCAGCAGGACATCAACATCCTCAACTCGTAAGGGCTCGCTCGCATTTATTCTCCGGAACCAGAATATTTTGCCTCCAGCGGGCAAAATTTCTTCCCGCTCGGCATTCTCATAATCCCAAGCGAGAATGCCTGCGCGATGTTCCGGGAGAACAAAAGCTCACTCGCTTCGGTCACAAATGTAAGTGACTATTCTTCGTCTTTCTCTTCTGCCTTTCTGCAAGCGCCAACGATTTTATCTAAATCGCCCCGCACACTTTCAGTGGGCGAGCCTCGCCCAGGAATTATTCCTGGGCGGCGTCCTTTTCTTGTTTTTGAAATGCTCTAACTATCTTGTCTAAATCTCCATCAAGGACGTGCTCGATGTTCGAAAATTTCTTCCCGATTCTGTGGTCCGTTATTCTATCCTGCGGGAAATTATAAGTCCTAATCTTTTCAGATCTATCGGCTGTGCCGATCTGCTCCTTCCTTAGTGATCCCATCACCATTTGCTGTCTCTCGATCTGTGCCTCGAATAGTTTTGAGCGGAGAACTTCCATCGCCTGTTCTCTGTTTTCTAATTGTGTCCTTGAGGCTTGTGAGGAGACGACTATGCCCGTAGGTTTGTGCGTAATTCTCACAGCCGTTTCAACTTTGTTTACGTTCTGCCCACCGGGCCCTGAGGATCTAAAGAAAGAAATGTCGATGTCGCCCGGGTTTACGTTTACCTCTCTTGCTTCAACAACAGGCATCACTGCAACGGAGGCCGTTGATGTGTGAATTCTCCCAGCTTTTTCTGTGGCTGGAATGCGCTGAACACGGTGGACACCAGACTCCTGTCTTAGATTCTCAAGTGCGCCTTCGCCGCTAGCTCTTGCTATAAATGTTTTGAAACCGTGGAGCGTTGTTTTGTTTGTATCGAGCACGGTAAATTTCCAACCGTTCTTCTCGGCGTATCTTTGATACATTCTTGCGAGGTCGCCAGCGAATATCGCCGCTTCATCACCTCCCGTGCCTGCTCGTATTTCCAAGATGACCCTGCTCATTTTTATTTGAGGAGATTCGTGTCCCATAGAACCGAGGTCAGTTAAAGCCCTCCGTGGTCTATAGAATATTCTTCCTTATTTTTTCTTTCCCGCCGTTGATTTTGACGGCGTCTTTTTTGTAGCTAATGGTTTGCTCTTAGCAGATTTAATTGAGGACGCTTTTACATCTTTTGCTACTGGAGTCTTTTTGGCTTTCGCCGCAGTCTTTTTTGTCTCCGCAGTCCTCTGGCGCGCCTGGAATTTTTCAACACGCCCAGCTGTGTCAACAAGTTTTTCCTTGCCGGTGTAGAATGGGTGGCATTCGCTACAAATCTCAACTGTCATTTTCTCCCTCGTTGCGCCGAATATATGCTTTGCACCACAGGAGCAAGTAACAACTGCCTTTGGGGAATATTGTGGATGTATGTCAGTTTTCATAACTTAGCCATTATTGTTTATTAGCCACCCTGCGTCAACCCCACGCCAATCTTATTGACAATGGCTGTCAGTAGGGCATATTTGTAGGCGAGAAGCGGACCGTCACCACACTATTGACTTTTCTGTCAATGTGTGTTAGATATATAGCGTTGCGCGAATAGCGCGCTCGAACGCACCTTTTACATTCTATATTAGCAGGACCTAACAAATGCGTTGGGTATGAATGAATATCATCTCGTATCGTATGGTACGCATTCGTACCCAACGCAAAAGAAATGTTGGACTAGCCGCCTTTGTGCGGAGAAAGGGGAGGCGCAGGGATGCGTACCTTCCTCAACGCCGCCCGCAAGGCGGCAAAAGACGAGACCGGAGCGGTGAACTGGTTCGCCGTCCTGGCGATTCTGGTCGTTGCTCTCCTGGTGGTCCTAGTACTCGGTCAGCTCGGGTACATCGGTCCCGAGCGTTCGGCGACAGTGGAGATCCCGGAAGGTGCCATCACGGTGAACGTGGAGGTGCCGACGCCCGAGGGGCCCGAGGTTCTCTGTGATCTCAATGGTCTGTGCAGACAGGTCGGCGAGAACACGGAGGACATCGAGGAGCTCATGGCGCCCTGCGATCCGCTCTTTGCGGACTTCGAGGGCGAGCTGTGGCTTCTTGCCGTCGACGAGGATGGCAACGAGGTTCGGATTCCCGTGAGTCGTGAGGAGTGCGAAGGGCACCTGGTCGGCGATGACCCGGTGACGACCACTTCTTCGACTACGACGACGACCCACGCGCCGCCGTCGCCTCCGACAACCTCGGCGGCGATCACGACCACAACCACGACTGCGGCGACCACCACGACCCAGGCGACGACGACCACGAGTACGACGCAGCCGGCGGCGAACTTGAAGCCGATTGCCGATGCTCGCGGCGGAGGAACGTTCTTTGTCCCGGACAACGGGGACCCCGTTCAGGTGACACTGAACGGATCCCACTCCGACGACCTGGATGGCGACGTTGTCGCTTACGACTGGACCCTGTCCAGCGGAAGCGGCAGCGGAGCGGTTCCGTCCGATGTGTCCAATCCGACGGTCACCTTGGCTCAGGGGCAGTACACGTACTGCCTCGCGGTCAGGGATGACGATGGCGCATGGAGCACCAACGAATCCTGCGTCACCGTCACGATCGGAGCTCAGGGCGGCGGCGGACAACCGTAGCTCTGAGGAGTAGGTCCTGCAACGAACCGAGGAACCGAGCGTGACGCACACTTACGTGTGCGCGCGCTCGGGACCTACTCATAGCCCTTTATCCCGAAATAGAGGTCTGCGAGTAGGCCGTTGACAAAGGTCTATAAAAGTTGTATAATATAAATATATGATTAACATCATGAAAAACATAAATAAAAACATAGTTCCTGCCACTTTGGCAGTTTTAGTCGTTTTAAGCGCTTTTGCTCCGGGATTTATCTCGGTTGCAGGCGCTGCAACGTTTAACGCCGGGTCGCAACCATACGGCACACTTAGAGCGCATAACCTGACCGACAACGGTTCTTGTAGCACGTGCTGGCAAGACAATGAAGTTGGTGCAGACGTAGGCGACACTGTTACGTTTCAAGTGTTTATAAACAACACTTCAGATGAAACGGCTGATGACGTGCATGTTCGCCTTACTACAAATATCCTTTCTGATGGTAGAACGGCTGAAGTAACTGCTAGGGTTTCTGCTAGTAATGCCAGTCAGATTACGGACACGGTAAGAGTTAGGGTTCCGTCTGGATTTCAAATTACGGACCTCGACCATACCGGGATTACATATGTCAGAAATATATTGGGCGGTAGCGTGTCCTTGGTTGGATCACCGTCTGATATTGTAAGTTCATCTGGTGTAAATATAGGAGATGTTATCGCGGATGACGCGAACGCGAGGTTTGTTTACGCCCACCTTGAGGTGAACGGAAACGATACGCCCGATGATGACGGCGTTAAGCCGGAAGTTACCACACTTTCAGCGACAGATATAAATGGCGACGAAGCGCGTTTGCGCGGAGAAGTTGATCCTAATGGACTAGACACCGAAGTCTGGTTCGAGTGGGGTCAAGGATTCTTTAGTCTCGACAACGACACACCTAAGGAGGATGTTGGTGACGGCAATAGCGTAGACAGCTTTGATGCCATCATAGACAATCTCGATGAAAATGAAACTTATCACTTCCGCGCAGTTGCGAGGAATAGTGAAGGAACCGATTATGGTCTAACAAGGTCATTTAGTACTGGTGAAGATAATGGTAATGGCCCGGAAGTAATTGATATTGACGTAGATAATATAGATGAAGATAGCGCGCGATTAATCTGTGAAGTTGATCCAAACGGTGAAGATACAGACGTCTGGTTTGAGTGGAGTGATGACGAAGATGATGTTGATAATGGAAATGGCGAAGAGACCAACTCTATTGAAGTAGATAGAAGTGAATCTAGCGAAGAGGTTAGAGTCACAATCACCGGTCTTGACGAAGACACAGAATACTTCTTTAAGTGTCTTGCTGATAACACAGACGGAGATGACGAAAGCAATATCGATAACTTCACCACTGATGAAAATGGTGGGAGCAATGGCAACGAGCCAGACGTAACCACTCGTTCAGCTACCGACGTAACTACAAACTCTGCGCTTCTTCGTGGGGAAGCTGATCCAAACGGCGAAGATACAGACGTTTGGTTTGAGTGGGGTACAAGCGCTTCAAACCTAAACCGCGATACAGCGACTGAAGACATTGGCGATGGGACAAGCAATGAGTCGTTCGATGCACGGATAACAGGGCTTAGCGCTAACACAACTTACTTCTTCCGCGCAGTTGGTGAAAATAATGAGGGAGATGATAGGGGTAGTATTCTTTCATTCAGAACCGGTACAGTTGCGCCTGCTACAATAATCACGCAGATTGTAGAGCGAATTGTTGAGAGGGAACCAGAACCGGAGCCCGAAGGATTGATAATCACACTCGACACAGACACAAGCAACATCGACAGCGACGAAATTAGGTACACAGTGAGTTATGACAACCGAACGGATGAGACGTTCACTGATGCGGAACTCATAGTGGAAATTCCAAACGAGCTCGAGTTCGTGGATGCTGATCCAAATGCTGATGATGAAAGTGGAGATAACCTGTTCTTCACAATCGGGACAATTAGCCCTGGTGAAGAGGACTCATTCGTGATTGACACAGAAGTTGCAAATAATGTTGATGAGAATGACGAGATAACTTTTGTTGCTAACGTTGAGTACACAGATGATGGAATAAGGAAAATCGTCACGGTTATAGATGCAAGAACTCTTGCCGAAGCGCGAAATGGGGCAGGGTTCGGAGCGTTCATCGGTGGAGCGTTCGCAGACTTCTTCACCAACCCGCTTCTATGGCTCGTGATTCTTCTCCTTGTTATGTTCTTCGTGTATCGTTACTTCGCAAATCTTGCGAGGCCGAAACAGGAGACAGTGTATGTTCGTGAGCCGTTCGGAGGACAGTTTCCGCCCGACACGAGTTCCCACTCTTAAAGAAGATTGAATGAAAAGCCCGCCGAGTAGGCGGGTTTTTCATTTCAGGTCGGGGTTTGCTCCGAGCTTGTCGAGGGGGTTGACTCCTTACACGATATACATATAATTCAACTGTCGGTAACAGCAGTGTTGAAGTATATGTAAGACTAGACTGACATACGAGGACTTTGAGAAATAGAGGTTCCACCTCTTTATCAGCTCTTTCAGGGCTAATGAAGAGGTGGTATTTCTTATATTGGAAATAAAACAAAAAAAGATAGATATCTTTTTAGTTGTTCTAAGTCTATGTATCTAGCACTCCTTTAGCGGGTGTGCTGGATTAATTAAGAGGATTTGATCCTGGTCCAGGATGAACGCTTGCGGCGTGGATAAGGCATGCAAGTCGAACGGTCAGCGCTTAATTTAAGTGCTGAGAGTGGCAGACGAGCTAGTAACACCTTGGTTACCTACCCTGTACTCGGGAATAATTCGCCGAAAGGCGAACTAATACCCGATGGTCTCGAAAGAGTAAAATTCAAGTGGTACAGGAGGGGCCTAGGTCCGATCAGTTTGTTGGTAGGGTAATGGCCTACCAAGACTACGACCGGTAGGGGAGGTGAGAGCCTGACCCCCAGCGAGGGCACTGAGACACGGGCCCTACTCCTACGGGAGGCCGCAGTCGAGAATATTGCGCAATGGACGAAAGTCTGACGCAGCGACGCCGCGTGCAGGAAGACGGCCTACGGGTTGTAAACTGCTTTTTCCGCTGATAAAGTCGAGCACTCAATGTGCGTGAATATGTCGCGCATATAGAGTGCTCGATTGATAGTAAGTGGAGAATAAGGGGTGGCTAACTTCGTGCCAGCAGCAGCGGTAATACGAAGGCCCCGAGTGTTATCCGGATTTATTGGGCGTAGAGCGTACGTAGGAGGCTTGGTGCGTCTCATGTTAAATCTCACTGCCTAACGGTGAGGCTGCATGGGATACGGCTAGGCTAGAGGATGCGAGAGGTCTGTGGAACGCACGGTGTAGGGGTGATATCCGTTGATATCGTGCGGAACACCAAAGGCGAAGGCAGCAGACTGGCGTATTCCTGACTCTGAGGTACGAAAGCGTGGGTAGCGAATGGGATTAGATACCCCAGTAGTCCACGCTGTAAACTATGTCGGCTAGCCGTTTCGAGTATCGACCCTCGGAGTGGCGCAGTTAACGCGTTAAGCCGACCGCCTGGGAAGTACGGCCGCAAGGCTGAAACTCAAAGGAATAGACGGGGACTCGCACAAGCGGAGGAGCATGAGGTTTAATTCGACATTAAGCGAGAAACCTTACCAGGGCTTGACACCTAGACGAAAGTTTTGGGAAACCTTAACCTTTCTTCGGAACGGCTAGGCAGGTGCTGCATGGTTGTCGTCAGCTCGTGTCTTGAGATGTTCCATTAAGTTGGGAAACGAGCGTAACCCCTGTCCGTAGTTACAAGTGTCTACGGAGACCGCCCCGATTCACGGGGAGGAAGGAGGGGATGACGCCAAATCCGCATGGCCCTTTGATGCCCTGGGCAACACTCATGCTACAATGGTCGGTACAACGGGTTGCGAAGCCGCAAGGTGGAGCTAATCTCTAAAAGCCGGCCCCAGTTCGGATTGAGGGCTGAAACTCGCCCCCATGAAGCCGGATTCGCTAGTAATCGCGGATCATTATGCCGCGGTGAATACGTTATCGAGTCTTGTACTCACCGCCCGTCAGTTCAGTGGAGCCGGGAATACCTGAAGCCCCGCATTTTGCGGGATTAGGGTAAGTTCGGTAACAAGGAATAAGTCGTAACAAGGCACGTGTAGCGGAAGCTGTGCGTGAACCAATTATACTTTTAGGAAATGACTCCTCTGATTCGCCGTCAGAAGACGGAACGTAAGAGGAGAGGTGTTGGTCGAGGAGCCTTTTTGTCTCGACTCTTCGATGATTTATTTCATCGTCGTAAACGGACTTAGGGCAACTAAAAAGTTAGTCTATCAACAAAATAAGGCGTTTTTGTTATAATCTGCTTAATGGCAGATGTTAGCGGTAAAAAGGTACTTGTTATAGAGGATGACGTTTTCCTCGCGCAACTTCTCACAAACCGCATAGCGAAAGTTGGCGCGGTGGTTCTGCGTGCCGTGGACGGAGAAGAAGGAATTAAAATGATAAAGGAAAACAGGCCCGACTTGGTTCTGCTCGATTTGATACTTCCCAAGAAATCTGGTTTTGAACTTTTGGAAGATATGCGCTCCGACCCATCCACACAAGGAATACCCGTGATTATAGTTTCAAATCTCGGTCAGGAGAGCGATGTTGTAAGGGGCAAAGAGCTTGGGGCTGTTGAGTATTTTGTTAAAGCGAAGACTTCGATCGATGGGCTAGTGGAACGCGTCAAGGCTATTTTAAGCGAAGGGTAAAGTGCCTCCTTTATCCTTATCCACATTGTTCGAGTAGTCTCTACCTCTGCGTGATATAATTATCGTACAACTGATAAAAGGTCGATTCGACTCATTGAAGAGTTAATCAATGCAACAGAAGAAAGGATTTACACTGATCGAGCTCCTAATCGTCATTGGTATCATCGGTATACTCGCGGCTGCCGTGATTGTAGTTTTGAACCCGGCGGAGCTTCTAGCTCAAGCGCGTGACGGAACAAGATTGTCGGACGTCGACTCTATAGCCTCCGCGATAAATCTATATATCGCTTCGTTCGATGGCCCCGATCTTAACTATAACGCGACCGGAACGGTAGCGACCTATAGCGAAGCTGGAGCGGCGTGTCCGTTTACAGCGACGTGTGTGGAGGATCTAACCACAGGGACAGACGGCAGTGGTTGGGTTCGTGTTAGATTCGATGATATTTCCAGCGGTTCGCCTCTGCCGGTTTTGCCGACAGATCCAACCGGGGGTACGGCGTACTTCTATGCTTACGCTGGGAGTGATGTCAGCGACACATTCGAGATAAATGCTGTACTTGAGAGTCAGAGGCACTCAGGTAAGATGACGACTGATGGAGGGCTTCAGGATAGTTACTACGAGAAAGGTACAGAGCCAGGTCTAGATTTATAGGTGATTCTTAGTTCAGTATCGCTCTTAATACTTGGAGTGATCTGGGGAACGTCCCTTGTTGATAAGGGGCGTTCTCTTTTGTCGAGGCATCACTGGGGGATCTTTTACGCGTCTGCGTTAATTCTTTTCTCATTCGCGACGTATTTGGGAGCGCGTCAGTTTATAGCTACATACGAACATCCGATAGGAAGATTTTTTGATGTAGGGTACGTTCTTATTTTCGGGATTGGTGTGCGCATCTTTTTACCGTATTTGGTTAGTCTCATTTTCGCTTTCATATTTATGTCAGTTGCGAGCGCATACAATAAGAAATACAACGAGCGTTTTTTTGAAAAAGAGGAAATACAAATGGGGGGATTATCGTTACTGTTAGTTGGACACCCAGGGTGGATTTTCTATCTACCCAGCGTTATTTTTATTTATCTCGTATTACACGTCTATCACACACTTATACATGGAGGAGGGGCGAGACTTCCCGTTTATCATTTATGGGTGCCCATAGCGATATTTGTTATACTCATTAGTAAGTACTGGATTGCTAATACAGTTATCTGGTCCCTTTTGAGGATTTAATGAGTTCCAAAATCCACAATCCCGTAAATCAATCGAAGATTTATACATAATTGGCATGTTTAAAATCCCTGACGAAAAACTGAAAAGTGTGCTAGTCGGAAACGGTCTTATAACCGCTGAGGACTTTGATAAAAACTTGGAAGAAGCGGGTCGGCTTGGGATGAATATTGGAGATATGCTTATTACTCGTGGTGTTATCCCCGCCAAATATATAGAAAACGCGATTGGAAGTTCTCTGGGAGTCTCGGGCGCGGGCCTCGAAAATAAAGAAATAGGCGTTGATGTTCTACAGTTGTTACCCGAGGAAGTCGCAAGACAAAGGCGCGTGGTGCTATTCGGGCGTGAGGCGGATGGTTCAATTTCTACTGCCATGGAAGATCCCACCGACCTCTCTACTATCCAGTATCTTGAGCGCTACTTAAAAGCCGAGATTAAGCCATACCTTGCCTCTACGGCTGATTTGAATAAAGGCTTCTCTCTTTATAGCAGGGAAACGGCCTCGAATTTTAAGGAAATTATCGAGAGAAATATTGCCGCCTCTATCGAGAGCAGGGTAAAAGGGGAGGAAGCCGCTAGCGAACTGCCGATAGTCTCGATTCTAGATAACTTACTTGCCTATGCCATGTCCTCAAGGGCATCCGATATTCACATGGAAGTCTTTGAAGAGTTCATTCTCGTCCGCTACAGGATTGACGGAGTTCTTCATGAAGTTCTTAGGATTCCGAGAATTGTACATCCCGCGATAATTGCGAGAATTAAACTTTTAGGTGCACTCCGAATAGATGAACACACAAGGCCGCAAGACGGTCGGTTCAGATATAAAATAGGAAGCGATACAATTGACGTACGTGTGTCAATCATACCGACTTTCTATGGAGAGAAAGCCGAGATGCGTCTTCTTCCGAGTTCGATTAGACCCCTTACGTTCGGGGATCTTGGGATGCTTCCAGACACAGTAAAAATTCTCGAGGGGGCTATCAGAAAAAGTTTTGGAATGGTACTTGTGACGGGGCCAACAGGTTCCGGTAAGACAACGACTTTATACTCTGTTTTAAGTGTTCTTAACCGCCCGGAGGTAAATATTGTGACAGTTGAGGATCCGATCGAGTACGACATTCAATACATAAACCAAACGCAGATTAATCCGGCAGCGGGAATAACTTTCGCAAACGGACTACGTGCGATTTTGAGACAGGACCCTAATGTAATTATGGTTGGAGAGATTCGTGATGGTGAAACTGCGGGCATAGCAGTTCAGGCGTCTTTAACCGGCCACCTTGTTGTTTCATCGCTTCACACTAACGATGCGCCTACAGCCATACCGAGGCTTTTTGATATGGATGTCGAGCCGTTTCTAGTCTCGGCAGTTTTAAACGCAGTGCTTGCACAGAGGCTTGTCCGAAAAATTCACACCGATTGCATAGTTTCTTATGAGCCCGATGCCGAGACGCTCGATGCCATCCGCTCACAGTTGAAACAAGCAGGCGTTCCGGACGAAGAGATGGACGCGAAACTTCCGGATAGATTATATAGAGGTGCTGGGTGCGAGGCTGATGGCAATACTGGATATAAAGGACGACTTGGCATTTACGAGGTTTTGGATGTGACTGATGAGACTAGAGAATTTATTGCAAGCCCAAACTTTTCGCTTAGCGGCTTGAGTAATGTCGCAAGAGAACAGGGGATGCTAACAATGTTCGAGGACGGACTGAGAAAGGTCGAGCGTGGTATTACCACAATCGATGAAGTTCTGCGAGTAGTACAAGAATAATATGCAGTTTCATTACAAAGCGTCAGAGACAAGCGGGAAGTTAATAGAGGGAGATTTGGATGCTGGGAGCCCGGGGGAAGTCTTGGAGTGGATGGTGCAACGTTCGCTAAAACCTATCTCTATCAAGGTTGCTGGAGTTGGTGCGGAGAAAATTATGAAGGGTAGATTTTCCGCCAAGATTACCATAGAGGATCAAGTGTTTTTAACAAAATATCTTGCTCTGATGCTAAAAGTTGGCACAGATCTTTTTAAGGCTATCGATATACTTGTGTTAGATTTCAATAAGCCTGCCATGAAAGCCCTCCTCCTTGAGATGAAAGACGCCCTCGGCAAGGGACAGCCGTTTTATACTACGTTCGCAAGACATCCCCAACACTTTTCTCCGGTTTTTGTAAATCTTATAAAGGCCGGTGAATCATCCGGCACATTAGAGGAGGTGCTGAATAAACTTAGCGTAGATCTTGAGAAACAGTGGGAGTTGCGCAACAAGATAAAGGGCAGTCTAGTATATCCATTCATTCTGGTTATACTCTCGCTCGTCGTGCTTTTCTTAATGGTTTCTCTTGCACTTCCGCAGATAGCGGAAACGTTTACTTCGGGAGCGCTTGAGCCGCCGCTATTCTCCAGAATCGTCTTCGCCATAGGATTTTTCTTCAGAGATTACATGGTGCTGCTTATCTTCTCATTCATATCAATGGGCGTAGGCACATGGATATTTTTGAAAAGCGTCACTGGCAAGAGATTCGTTTCAAGACTTATAGGTAAAACCCCTGTTGTCAAAGAAGTGATACGCAAAATTGCACTTCAAAGATTTGCCTCTACACTGTCGTCTCTTATACGTTCTGGTACACCAATTCTGGAAGCGCTTGAGACAACGGCCGAATCTGCTGGGATAGGAGAATTGAAAGATGCGTTGATAAGAATTGCTAGAGAAGGGCTAACAAAAGGATTAACTGTTGGGGAAGCATTCAGAAAAGAGCCGTATTTTCCACGAGTTGTTGTTAACCTAGTCGCTATATCCGAGCAGTCCGGACACCTAGAAGAGGTGCTAGATACGCTCTCGGATTTCTATGAGTCGGAAATAGACGCATCTATAAAAACTTTGGTCTCGTTCCTTGAGCCGGCGCTCCTTGTTGTAATCGGAGGTGTGGTAGGGCTCGTCGCTGTTGCTGTGATAGTCCCAATTTATCAACTCGTAGGGCAGGTGTAGGTCATGAAAAATAATTTCGGCTTTACTTTAATAGAACTCCTTATGGTCATAGGGATTATCGGTGTTTTGGCAGGTGTTACCGGGTCAAACTATCTCGGCGTTAGAAATAGAGTTGCTTTTGAGAACCAAGTTAACAAGATTACCGCAGACTTAAGATGGACTATGTCTAGATCTCTTGCTCAAGAGAGCGATGACCAATGGGGGATTCGATTCAGCAACGCGACTAGTGGGGCGGATTTTTATGAGATATGGCACGGTGCAAATTACGAGTCAGCCATAGTGGTTGATTATACAAACCTTCACGGATCTGTGGCTTTTTCGGATCCCGCATCAGGCGCTACTAAGGATATTATTTTTCTCAAATCCACCGGTCTTCCTCTAGCAAGCTCGACTCTGGAGTTGTATTCGCTTAGCGGGAACTCGACCGGAACTGTAGAGGTAAATACCCAAGGAAGAATAGACTTTACACTAAATTAAGTCCGTAAATTCATTAGCATTCCCTGTGTTATTATATAAATGTATGAGAAGTCGTACTGAAGCGGCTGTTTGCGGTCAGTCTTTGGTTGAATTAATAATTAGCATTGCCATTGTGGCTATTCTCGCAGGTTCTGTTGTCGGTGCACTTTTATTGTCCGTCCGGATAAACAATGAAAGTATTAATTTTAGTACAGCCTCCCCGCTTGGGCAGGAAGTTATAGATAACGTTCGTTCAGTCTCCGAAAGTGATTGGCCCTCACTTTATAGTCAATCTGATAAGTCGTCTTCATCGACGTATCACATCAACCTCGATTCTACTTCCACTCTTTCTGTAGCTACTGGCACAGAGGAAATAGAAAGAGGCGGCATAACTTATACGCGCTGGTTTTCGATAGAAAATGTAAGCAGGGATTCGAGCGGTGATATAGTCGAATCGGGTGGGACCGAAGACACTTCCACACAAAAAGTTGCGGTTCACATTGAATGGCAGGAGGGTCCAGGCACAGCTTCGGTCGGTCTCACCGAATATTTTACTAGGTGGACGCGTAATGAATCGACTGTTTTTACTGATTGGAGCGGAAATTCCGGAATTGAGGGTCCGATTACAAGGCCGGATAATAATTTTTCCGCGACATCAGGAAGTATTGATCTTTCAACTCAAGGGGAAATTAAAATTAATTAGACACGCACATGCTTAAATTATCAAAACAGCTATTATCCATATTGATTTTAGTAACTGTTGTGTTTGTTGGTTTGGGTATAGGCAAGGTGTCCGCCGCAAGTCTAACTAGAGCTATCGTGGCTGGCGCCGATGATGGTTATCAATCAAATGAGTCGTTGAGCATCTTTAACTCGTCCAATACATACGGTCTAACCGGGGAAGATGATCCCGGTAATTCAACATACTCTTACAATGGGTGGTTTCGTTTTACCAATATCACGATACCGCAGGGCGCTATTATAAGTAACGCAACATTAACACTTAGAACTACAACCAATACATTTGGGGCCGGCACCAACTATTCTATGTTGTACGGCGTGGCCGAGGATAATCATGTCGCTCCTACCAATACTGGGACGTGGCAATCTGACCATGCGCTTCATACGACTGGTGTGGCGTGGAACTTTACGCAAATAGATGCATGGGATAGCGTGTTGACATCCCCGAACTTCGCGGCAGCAATTCAGCCAATTATTAATAGAGCTGGTTGGGTTTCCGGAAACGCTATCGGTATTCATTGGGACGAGAATATGGCTGACCAGGATATGTCTCAGGGATGGGTAACGTGGAATAGCTCGACTTATATTGAGCCGCAGTTGAGTATCACTTACACGGTTCCGCAATGTCAGGATGGATCAGATAATGATGGCGATGGAGTCACAGACTTAGCTGATCCAGGATGTTCAGGTAGTAGCGACGATAGCGAAATCTCACAGTGTCAGGATGGATCAGACAATGATGGAGATGGCGTGACTGACTTAGCTGACCCAGGATGTTCGGGTAGTAGCGACAACACTGAAAACACAGCGACCACGCAATGTCAGGATGGTTTAGACAATGATAATGATCAGGCAACAGACCTATCTGATTTTTCATGCTCCGGCGCGACGGATAATGATGAGACGAATCCAAAAGCGCAATGCCAGGATGGTGTGGACAACGCCGACCCAGAGGACACCCTGTTTGATTTTGGCTCGGACTCAGGGTGTTCAAGCAAGCAAGATAACGATGAAGGCAACACAGTCCAATGCAATGACGGGATTGATAACGCAGACCCAGAAGATTCTCTAATCGACTATCCAGCTGACCCAGGATGTTCTGGCACCTATGATAACGATGAGTATAATATACCGCCTGGGTCATCTGGATGGCTTATCTCCAGCACATTTGATACAGGATTTTCAAACGGGGTTAAGATAAACGCAATTCTTTGGCAGGGGACTCTCGGGGGAGGTTCGCCGAATTATGTGAGGTTCCAGATTGCTAGTTCTAACTGTACAAATGGCGCCTCTAACGCACCGACCTGTTCAAGTGGTGGTTGGGGAATACCAGTTGAAGGCGATGGTGCTTTTATAGGTTCTGACGGCACGGCATCGACGTACTATTCGCCGAGTGATGCGAATGTGAGTTACGTTATTCCAACTGACCAACATAATAATAAGCGTTACTTCAGATATAAAGTTGAGCTGTATAAAAATGCTGCTCTTTCATCTCCCGAGGTTGAAGATGTCGTGATTAACTGGTCTCCCTAGCTATGAGCAAGAGAAAAAACATTGGAGTCTCAGCTTTACCGACAGTTCTCATAATTTCGATGGTTATAATAGAGGTTGCGGTAATTAGCGTTGTTCTGGCTAATGCGTTTAACAACACTCGGTTTGGTGAACGTTTGGCTCGAGAGGCATATAGCGTGGCTAGAGCTGGGGCGCAAGATGCTATACTGAGAGTGTTACGTTACAAAGATTGCCCTATCACTCCAGGTTGTCCATCGTTGTACTCTCTGCCGGTTGGAGAGAGAAGCGCGACTGTAAGCATAGAGAGTGAAGGCGTCGTCGTGACTATTCGGTCTACTGGTAGTGCATATCTGAGGAGTAAGGGTGTTGAGGTAATACTCGGCGTTGATGCGAGCACTGGAGAAGTTTCGATGCAATCATTTAAAGAAGTAGCATTATAGTATGAGCAAAGAGGACGCTCTTAGAAAATTGGGGAGATGGTTCGAGAAGATATCGCCGCCTGTGCCGGTTGGTGGACTTCAGATAACTGACTTCGCTGTTCGATATGCGGGGCAGAAAGGAGGGCGTTTCATTGTTGAATCAATGCGTTTACAGCCTGGAGTGATTGAGGATGGAAAGGTTAAGAGTAAAGAAATTCTGGTGGCTGTCCTGGCGGAGCTCCGCAAACGGGTGGCTCCAAACCCGAGAAAGCCTATTAGCGTTGTGCTCAGCCTATCAATGCGTGATGTCTACATACAAACATTTAGCACCCCACAGATAGGAGAAGGGGATTTTGAAGAAGCCGCAGGCCTAAACGCTAGAATGATATCTCCTATCAATGCCGACAACGCATATTATGGATGGCAGAGGGTGTCTCAAGGATTCACGGCTAGCGCCAATGCAGATATGCTTGGGGCGTTTGTTCAGAGACCTGTCGTCGATGAGTTTGTAGAAATCATTGAATCTGCCGGGTTCGGCATAGCAGCAATCGAATTTGATAGTATGAGCCTGGCAAGAAGCATCGAGCGTGCGAAACTAATCGATAGTGAGAAGCCGTTTATAATTGTTCATATCGCGACTGAGGGGATAAGCATGGTTGTGGTCCGCAAGGGACTTCCACACTTCCACTACTTTCATCCGTGGTCCGAGATACAGGGCGATGGGAAGTCTATAGCCGTTGATAGACTGAAGGCTACACTTGAAGATGAGCTTGAGAGAGTTATTAATTTCTACTTCACTCATTGGAGCGGAGAGAAAATCAGCGATGTAATATTTATCACGCCCGTTTTTGGGGATGATATAACCGAACTTATGAAGGAACAGTTTAGCGATGCGACCGTGCAGATCATAGACCCAGCGAAAATAAGTGTTGTTGTCGGAGCGGCGTGGAGGGGTAGGACCCCGAGATCGTCAGATACCGAAATCAGTCTGGCAAGTCTAAGCGCGCTCGGTGTATTCGAGCGTCAGCAGCTCATAAATTTTGTGAGAATCTGGCGGAATATACTTGCGACTGCTCTCGGGTTTCTCTTATTACTCTTCGTGTCCACAAATATATTTCTTCGTAACGAAATGTCCGAACTTGTTAGAAGCGGAGGGTCGGTTTTATCCGATCCAAGCATCAAAGAATATCTGTCTTTGAGCGCTGAGGCAGAGGAATTTAATAAGTTAGTCTCTGCGATTGCCGCCATAAAAGGGGGCGGAGTAGAGGTTGCGCCGCTACTTTTGAAGATGAGAAGTCTTGCTGGGGATGACGTGAGTATTACAAGGCTTGGTTTTGATCCTTCCGATTCCTCTATGCTTGTTAATGGGACCGCCCCAAATGAAAGTACCGCAGTGGAGTTTAAGAATAGAATTGCGAGCCAGCCTCAGTTTACGGGTGTAAATCTTCCGCTAAATAACATTTTGAGTTCCGGCGATCGAGTGTCGTTTAGTCTAAACTTCAAAGTAGCTAGTTTTGATTTCGTCGAATAGTTTCTCAAGGATTTGTAGCTGTTGCTTACCGATTTTTTTGAGTACGAACTTGCCGGCTTGCTCGTTGCCGTATCTTACGCCGAGCCTTAGCCTCGAATACTCATTCGTTCCGATAGATTTAGTGATAGATTCTATCCCATAGTGCCCAGCAGATCCGCGCGCGTACGAGATTTTATGATTGCCAAGTGGAATATCGGAATCGTCATGTAGAACCAAGATCTCGGCCGGCTTGATTTTGAAATATAGCAATAGCTTTTTTACAGACCTGCCCGATGTGTTCATATAGACAGTAGGCCTAGCAAGGATAATATTGCCCAGTTTCACGTATTCGAATAATTTCTCCTTTTTCCACTCCGGTTTTTCCGCCTGGCGTCCGGTCAATACGCTGTATAAGTAGTCTAGAAACATGGAGCCGACATTGTGATAGGTGCCCTTATATTCCCCGCCAGGATTCCCCAACCCCACGATGAGCTTTATGTTTTTCCCATGAATCGAGACGCCTGTGCCAGGAGCGGCTCCCTTTTTCGAAAAAGTTATATTGAACATCAGCTTCAATTGTATTAAAATGCGCCCTATGAAACAATTTCTTCTGCCGCTCCTCGAAGTTTTCGAGATTTTGGCGGTTGTCCTTATCTCTATATATGTAATTTATGGGTTTATTGCCCAGCCGTTTCTTGTCCAGGGGGCCAGTATGGAGCCCAATTTTTCAAGCGGCGATTATCTTCTAGTGGATGAAGCGACTTATTATTTCAGAGAACCTGTGAGGGGAGAAGTAATTGTGTTTAAGAACCCAAACGACGCCGATGAATTTTATATCAAGCGCATCGTTGGTCTACCGGGAGAGGAAGTTATAGTGAGTGACAACGAGGTTTTCGTAAATGGAGAATTGGTTGATGAGCCTTATCTTGCCGATGGGATTAAGGTTGATGGGAGGTATGTGTTTCAGCTGGATCAAGATCAGTATTTTGTGATGGGAGACAACCGTCCGCAGAGTTTCGATTCCAGAAATTGGGGTCCATTGGGAGAGGACTTGATAATAGGAGTGGTTAGGCTGAGATTTTGGCCTCCGGCTTCGTTCGGGTCGTTTACGTATCAAGCTAGCCAGTAGTATGCCGGCCGTAAAGAAACTTCGAGCTAAGAACGGGCCGACTTATAAAGTGAACACAAGCGTGAAGGCGAAACCCGATAGCGGAGAAAAACAAAGGGGGAATAGGGACATAGACTTTCTTATGCCGCCTCGGGGGATGCACGACGTTCTACCGGCTGATGCCCCAGTGAGAGACAAAGTTGTCGAGGCCTCGAGACGGATGGCAGAGTTTTATGATTTCGCCGAGATAAATACCCCGGTTCTCGAGAAAGTCGAGTTATTCAAAAGGGGAGTGGGTGAGAAGACGGACATTGTCGGAAAAGAAATGTACACGCTTCGTACGAAAGGCGGTGACAAGCTGGCTCTTCGTCCAGAAGGAACCGCGCCGGTTGTGAGAGCATACCTGCAACACGGTATGCACAAACTTCCGCAGCCGCAAAGGTTTTATTATTTCGGTCCGTTCTTCCGTCACGAAAGACCGCAGGCGGGCCGCTATCGTCAACTCTGGCAAATCGGATTGGAAATAGTCGGAGGTGAGAGCGATCCAGTCTACGATGCCCAGATAATCGTTATGTTCTATAGAATCCTTGAGGAGCTAAAGACTGGCCCGCTCTCTGTGAATATGAATAGTATCGGATGCCGCGTTTGTAGGCCTGGGTATCGGACTAAATTAGTTGCCTACTATAAAGGAAAGGATGTCTGTAAGGATTGCAAAGATCGTCTTAAAGATAATCCTATGCGTCTCTTGGACTGCAAGAAAGAATCGTGTCAGCCATTTAAAGCCGATGCTCCTAGTATTTTGGATAGTCTCTGCAGTTCATGCAGGAGTCACTTGAAGCAAGTCCTGGAATATCTCGAGGAGCTTGGGCTTCCATACTTTATGAATCCGACATTAGTGAGAGGTCTGGATTATTATAACAGGACGGTTTTTGAGATTTTTCCTGATGGAGAGGATTTGGCGTTAGTAGCCGGCGGTCGCTACGACTATCTTGCAGAGATGTTAGGAGGTAGGCCAACGCCTGCGGCTGGGGCTGCTATGGGCGTTGATCGCATCGTTGACTTAATGAAAGGAGAAAATCCAAAGCTTCTCCAGCTTAGAATTAAGAAAAAGGTATTCTTGGTGCACATTGGCGACCTTGCCAAAAAGAAAAGCCTGCCACTTATGGAAGAGTTTAGAAAAGCGAGTATTCCTATAAGAACTTCATTCGGTAAAGACTCGTTGTCTACACAGCTCGAGGCTGCGAACAAAAATCGTTCTGATATGGCGCTCATCTTGGGTCAGAAAGAAGTATATGAAGAAACGATAATAATCAGGAATATGGAGACGGGGGTTCAGGAGACTGTTCCGTTTTCTAAAGTAGTCGACGAAGTTAAAAAGAGGTGGCGTTCCTAGTGGATTGCTTATTTTGTAAGATTGGCTCCGGTGAAATTAACAGCCTCACAATTTACGAGGATAGTAACGTACGCGCGTTTTTGGACATTCATCCGCTAACGCTTGGGCACACAGTTGTAGTGCCTAAGGAGCATATAAGCACTGTTATCGACTTGCCCGATAATCTTGTCGGGCCGCTCTTCGGTGCGGTGAAAAAAGCTACGACAATGCTTGCCGACAAACTCGACATTGACAACTTTTCTATAGGCATAAATCATGGTAAGATGCTGGGCCATCCAGATATAGACCATCTTCATATTCACGTGGTTCCGAGATACGAGGGTGATGGAGGGGGAGACTTTCATTCGATTGTGAAGTTCCCACCGAAGGAGGATTTGCAAGAAACACACAAAAAGATTACAACATAGCCATGGCAGTAACAGTAAAAAAACGAGAAGGGGAATCTCCTACGGCGCTTGTCTACCGCTTTTCAAAGAAGGTGCAAAGGAGCGGTCTTTTGCGCGAGGCTAGAAAGAAAAGATTTCACGTTAGAAAGACCAACAAGAACATGCGCAGAAAATCCGCCTTGCATAAAGAGAGGAAGAGCGCTGAGATAGAGAAAGCTAAGAAAAGTGGAACTTTCTGGAAGTAGGACCATATGTCTTTGATCGACGATTTCAGGTCGGGCATAACTGAAGCGCTAAAAACCAAAGATGCGCGTAGAGCCGAGACTCTAAGGGGTTTGCTCGCGAGCGCGCACAATGAGGAAATTGCAAAACGTTCTAAGGGAAATGCGGGAGAGCTTTCGGATGAAGAAGTGATAGCTGTTTTGCAAAAAGAGGCAAAGAAGAGAAGGGAGGCCATCGAGATTTATGGAAAAGCTGGACGTCACGATCTTGAGGGGAAAGAGAAGGAGGAGCTTGCTATTATTGAGTCGTATTTGCCTCCGGCACTTGGAGATTCAGAGATAGAAGAAATAGTTAGAAAGGCTATATCCTCTGGGGCAGAAGATTTTGGTAAGGTTATGGGTGCTGTTATGAAGGAAGTCGCAGGGCGTGCTGATTCAAGAGTCGTAACTGAAATAGTAAAGAAAAACCTAGGTGGAGGGGAATGAGGTATCAGTTTTAAGTCTCTCTAGGCGATTCGGTAAATTAGAGCGAGATGTTCTTCAAGCCGCGCTTTTTTTCTTAGGTACGTTAGGTAAAAAAAGCGTGAGTATAGATGTCTTTTTAGTTAATGAGAGGAGAATGCGTGCCATCAACAAAAAATATAGGGGGAAGAATTCTTCTGCTAACGTTCTTGCGTTTAAAGAGCCTGATGATTTTCCGCGCTTGCCAAACCACACAATGAGATTGGGAGAGGTATACCTAAGCCCTGCGTACATAAAAGAGCACGACGAGGAATTAGATTACATGCTTTTACACGGCATACTGCACCTAGCTGGTTTTAACCATGAAAACAAAAGTGATAGAATTAGAATGGAAAAAATTGAGGAAGATTTTATTACACAATGGCGCAACAACAAATTTTAGGATTAGACATAGGTTCGGAGACAATAAAAGCAGTTGTAGCTGAGCCGACCTCAGAGGGGAAAATTTTACTTAAAGCTGGCTTCAGAAAGCCATCGCGCGGGTTACGTAAGGGTGTCGTGGTTGATATGGAAAACGCCACAAACACCGTCGGCGGTTTACTAGACAAAGTTCGTGAGACTTCCAAAAGCGCTCTCAAAAATATATATCTTCGTGTTGGGGGATCTGACGTGAGAGTTCAGAGTTCAAGGGGAATAACAGCAGTGTCTCGTGCTAACTCTGAAATTTATAGAGATGACGTAGACCGTGTTGTGCAAGCCTCCGAGGCGGTGAATCTTCCGCCGAATCGGATGATACTCCACACAATAAAGAAAGAATTTATCGTCGATGGCGTCGGAGATATTCAAGATCCACTCGGGATGACTGGTTCGCGGCTTGAGGTTTTAAGTCTGATCGTAGATGCTTTTCAACCCACGATTAAAAATCTTTCCAAATGCGTCGAGCTTGCTGGCGGGAGCATCGGCGGATTAGTTTTCGGCCCATTGGCGGGAGCCGCAACACTTTTGACTGATAACCAAAAAGAACTTGGCGTGATATCGGTTGATATCGGGTATGGTACAACCGGGATTGCGATTTATGAGGAAAACAAACTTTTGCACACCCGCGTCTTTCCGGTTGGAGCTGGGCACATTACAAATGATCTTGCGATTGCGCTAAAAATTCCTGTGGAAGTTGCTGAAAAAGTTAAACTTTCGTACGGATATGCCTCAGCTCAAGGTGCGTCCAACAAGGAGAAAGTAGACCTACAGAGACTAGACTCGAATGTAAAGGGATCACCATCCAGAAAATTTATTTCAGAAGTTATTGAATCGCGACTTCAAGAAATCTGCGAATTGATAAGTAGCGATCTGCGTGCCATAGACAAAGAGAGGCACTTACCAGCAGGTATTGTCATCACCGGCGGTGGGGCAAAACTACCTGGGGTAACGGAATTATTTAGAGATGAGTTAAGGCTTGCCACTCAAGTTGGGTTCCCGAGAGACAAAATTTTTGAGGCAGAATCGAAGTCGATGCTAGAATTTATTGAGTCTCCAGAGTATGCTCTTGTGTTAGGGCTCGTTCTATCCAGCAAGCAAGCGCACGGTAATCGTCTATCATTAAATGGTGGTGGGGTTTCCAAATTTTTTAAGAATTTTTTTAAGAACTTTCTACCGTAGTCTATGGCAAAGAATAAACTAAAGAAAAAGAATATTTCGCGAAGGAGGAAAACCGGAAAGTCCACGAGAAAGACAGCCTCCAGTAGATTAAGAAAGCCAAAGGCCAAGAGAGCTTCAAAGAGAGCCAGCGTGTCGGCTCGTAAAGGTAAACTTGTAAAAAAGAGAAGAAGGTCAGTTTCAAAAAGAAGGGAGAAATTTGGTGTGAGACGAAAGGCCCCCCACGCGGATGCGATGTCAGGCAAGAGCAAGCGTTCTAGTGTGGCGGTTGTTAGGAAGTCTCGAAAAAAATCTCTGCCGAAAAGAATAGAAACTTCACCGAGGCGTGCTTCGTCAAGAAAGCAAAGAGGGGTTAGGCCGCTAATCAAAATAAAAGTTATTGGTGTCGGAGGTGGAGGTGGAAACGCAATTACAAGAATGCGCAGGAATTTCTCAGTTCGTGGTGTTGAGTTTATCGCAATTAACACCGACTTGCAGGATCTGGAGTCCTCCGATGCCCATAAAAAAATACATATCGGGAAGGCTGTTACCAAGGGCATGGGTGCTGGGATGAACCCAGATCTTGGGCAACAGGCCGCCGAAGAAAGTCGTACCGAAATTGCGAACGCCCTCGACGATACCGATATGGTATTTATAACGTCAGGTTTCGGTGGCGGGACCGGAACGGGTGCTACACCTGTTATAGCGGATATTACGAGAGAATTAGGGATACTTACCGTTGCTGTAATCACTAAACCCTTTTCTTTTGAGGGGGCGAGCAGAATGAAAATAGCGGAAGACGGCGTACTAAAGATCAAAGATAGGGTGGATACGCTTCTTGTAATTCCAAACGACAGAATTTTCAGCATCATCGATAAAGATACATCGGTCCTCAAAGCGTTTGAGAAAATCGATGATATCTTAAGGAGCGCCGTACAAGGAGTAGCCGAGATAATTTCTTCATCCGGGTTAGTTAACGTGGACTTCGCGGACATTCGTTCAATCACTGCCGGTGCGGGAATGGCAGTTATCGGCGTCGGTAGCGCAGGTGGCGCAGATCGCGCAGTGAAAGCTATGAACCAGGCAATGAATTCACCCCTGCTCGAGATTTCTATAGATGGAGCGAGAAGTGTTTTGTTCGGAGTAGCCGGCGGTCGTGATATGAAAATGTCCGAGATTAACGAAGCAGCTAAGATTATTATTGATAACGTTGATCCAGGTGCCAGAATTATATTCGGAGCCTACCACGATCGCCGTTTGAAGTCCGGATATCTAAAAATAACTCTAATAGCGACCGGTTTTAACGGAATGTTGTTTAAAAGTGAACCAAGCTCATTAACTTTGTTTAACGACGACGTTGACTTGCTTGAAGATACGGACGACGAGGTTGAAAATTCCTCAAAAAGTGGTAAACACGGTGGGACTTCCGAGAAAAGCCTCTCCGATATTGGTGAAAACGACGAAGAAATTCTAGATACACCTACTTTCCTTCGAAGAAGGGGTCGTAGGAAATAACCTCTTAAGCGAGGAAGTTATTCACAGGTGTGGTTTGTGTCTCCCGTGTGTTAGAATGACGTAACTGGGGTGTCCCCGACACACAAAGCAATTCGATAATCATCCATGATCACGAAAAGCAGACGAGAAGCAATAAACAATTCCTACTCCACCAATGCCATGAAGATGATGCAGAAGCGTTATCTCGGTATCGACAAGAATGGAATACAGGAGACTCCGGTTGATATGCTTCTGCGTGTTGCAAACTCCCTTGCGTCTGTTGAAAAAGATTATGGTTACGATGAAACCTTCGTAAGAAAAACCGCACAGGCGTTTTTTGATGTCATGGCGAACAAAGAGTTCACGCCTGCGGGTAGAACTATGACTAACGCAGGTGCCGACACGCCGATTGTGGCCAATTGTATAGTTTTAGAGATTGAAGATTCGCTCGAGGGTATTTTCCAAACTTTAAAAGAAGCCGCGTTGCTTCAGCAGAAAGGTGCTGGACTTGGATTTGCACTCGATCGTCTTAGGCCTGCCATGTCGGCCGTCGTAACAACAAAAGGATCTTCTTCCGGGCCTGTTTCGTTTTTGAAAATTTATAATGAGGCTTTCGGAATAATTAAACAGCAAGGGAGAACGGGCGCGAATATGGCAATGATAAGCGTTGACCACCCGGACGTGTTGGATTTTATTCGCTCGAAGGAAGTTGAAGGCGAAATTAGGAATTTCAACATCTCTGTTAAGGTTACCGACGAGTTTATGAAGAAGGTTGTTGAAAGTCCTGACGAGCAGTGGTATTGCACTTGGAAGAAAGAGTGGCCAGGTGGGTCTAAAAAAGTTAAGCCTCATAAAATTTTGAGACACCCTAACGGAGTTGTCTATGATGTTGCGGATGTTGATATAACTGTCGGTGAGATTTTCGATGAGATTGTGAACTATGCCTGGACAAACGGCGAGCCCGGAATTGTTTTTATAGACGAAGTTAATAGGACTAACCCCCTTCCAGGACTCGGACCGATTGAAACCTCAAATCCATGCGGAGAGCAATTTCTTCATCCAAATGATAATTGCAACCTAGGGTCTATTAATCTTTCCGCGTTCGTGAAGAACGGTAAGTTTGATTATAAGAGGCTTGAAAAGGCTACGGAGCATGCGACCCGCATGTTGGACAACGTTATAGACCGCTTTGATTTTCCAGTAAAGGCTATTACGGATATGGCCAAGAGAAATAGAAGAATCGGCCTTGGGATAATGGGCTTTGCTGACGCGCTTTATCAGCTCGGCGTTAAATATAACTCCAAGGAGGGGTATAAACTTGCCGAGAAGATGATGGAAACTATACAAAAAGCGTCATATCAAACCTCTCGTGACCTTGCTAAGGATAAAGGAGCATTCCCTAACTATAAGAAAAGTATCTACGCCAAGGGAGTTAAAGTAAGAAATGCGGCTAGAACGACTGTCGCGCCGACTGGCTCTATTTCTATGATGTATGACACATCCTCCGGTGTGGAGCCTAATTTTGCGCTATCGTTTATAAAACAAGACAAGGACGGCGAACAGTATGTCTACCTCAACAAGTATTTCGCAGCCGAGCTTGAAGCAAGAAAATTTAGCCAGGAGGAGATAGAAAAGATTAAAGAGGAAGTTGTAAGAACTGGCTCGATTCAGCACTTGGACGAATTACCGCAAGATTTGCGCGATACCTTCGTTGTCTCGATGGATATTGCTGGAGGTGACCACGTTAAAATGCAAGCGGCGTTCCAGAAGCACGTAGACAACTCTATCTCAAAGACAATCAATTTTGCGAACAGCGCGACTAAGGATGATATAAAAGAAAGTTATATCCAAGCTTGGAAGTTGGGCTGTAAGAGTTGTACGGTCTATCGCGATGGTAGCCGCACCATACAGGTTTTAAACATAGGAGAAAGTGGAGATATAACTTCTCTCACTGAAGATCCGAAAAATACAAAGAGGAATAATGCTACTGTCGTAGAAACGAAGGCTGTTATGGGGGGAGAAGTACAATCCGGTATTACTCCGCGCACTCGTCCTGATTCACTTGTTGGAAAAACATACAGACTAAAAACTGGCTACGGAAAACTTTATGTCACGGTTAACAACGATGAGTACGGCAGGCCATTTGAGGTTTTTGCAACTATCGGCAAAAGCGGAGGCTTCTTCCAGGAACAGTCAGAGGCTATCTGCAGAATGATTTCGCTCGCACTGCGTTCTGGCATAGAACTCGGAGAAATTTTAGATAATTTGAAGGGAATCCGGGGACCTATGCCGGTTATGACAGAAAACGGTACAATTCTTTCTTTACCAGATGGAATCGGAAAAGTTTTGGAGGAGCACCTCGGTGTTACACGTCCCTCCAGTGTTGATAATATTAGTATAGATATCAGTGCCGAGATTGTTGAAGAGGAGAAAATTACTGTCGGCGCACCTAAGCAACTAAACCAGAAACACAGAGACATGGCCGATTATGGATTTATGCCAGGATGTCCAGATTGTGGGACCAAGCTTGTTATGGAAGAGGGGTGCGTGAGCTGTAAGAACTGCGGCTACAGCAGGTGTATGTAGGAAAAATAAGTGCTTTTGCATGAACGCGCCGGTCTGACCGGCGTTCTTATTTTTGCTTCCTTAGCTCAGTTTCGTTAAATATGAGTCCATCGTGTAGCTCTATAATTCGGTCGGTCAACTTTGCATATTCTTGTTCGTGAGTGACCATAACCACGGTTTGACCATCCTTGTTAAGCGCTATCAATAGGTCGAGCACCTGCTTGGCGTTGACTAAATCTAGGTTGGCGGTTGGTTCGTCGGCGAATATAATCTTGGGTTTATTGACGATTGCCCTTGCCACACTTACTCTCTGCTGCTCACCGCCAGATAGCTGGCCAGGTAAATTCCCAAGGTGAGCGCCGAGGCCAACTTTTTCCAAGACCTCCTCTGCGGACTCGTAAGCTTTTCTTTTCTCCTTGCCCTGCATAATCGCGGGGAGGGCAACGTTTTCTTGTGCGGTTAGTTCTGGGAGTATCGCATAATCCTGGAATATGTATCCCATGTTCATTAAGCGGAATTCGGTTTTTTCTCTGTCGCTAAGCTTAGATACATCTTCTCCGTGAATAATTATTTCTCCCTCCGTCGGTGTATCGAGCAATCCAAGCTGATAAATCAGCGTACTTTTCCCAGCGCCCGAACGTCCTATAATTGATACAAACTCACCGTCCGCAACGTTTATATCAATTCCCTTTAGGACCGTTATAAATCCGGATCCGCTGCTAAATTTTCTGATTATTCCAGTGGCTTTTATCATTTTATCTACCTAGGATTGAGTCGAGCGTGTTTTTTCTAATTATGATTTTTGCAGGTACATAGCCAGCAATAAGAGTTGTCACAAACAGCAGCAAAACTCTTAGAATCGTCTGGCCGATAGGTGCGACAAACACGCCGTCGCTAAAAGGAAGACTGATTGGGTTCTTTCCAAAATACGGCACGAGAACTGCGTAAACGAGTATAAGTCCAACTAATGTTCCGGCCGCCGCATATACAAGAGACTGGAAAATATAAGAGATTTCGATTGCACTTCCGTCAATGCCTATGCCCTTCAATATGCCGATGTATTTTCGTCTGCTGATAGCATTTATAAAAATAACGATAAAGATTGTTATAGAAGCCACCACGAGTCCGATGCTTCCTATTACGGAACCTAGGAGGTTAAACGTATTTGTAATATCTTGTACGAATTGTGGCTGGGACTCCTTCGCTGTTTGAATAAACCCGAATTCGCTTGCTCCGGTAGCGGCCAAAATACTCTTTACGCGATCTGCATCGTTGGGATCGTTGAGGCGAATCGCTATTTCGTCTACGTTTAGATCATTTCTACCAATAATTTTTCGGAGCTCGGTGTCGTTTATGTAAACACGCATAGTCACCTGGTCGACTTTGCTCTGAATTATCCCCTTGATGGTGACATTTCTCTCGACTCCATTGATGTTGATTCTGACTTCCGAACCTAGATCAGCGTTCTTAAGAAAGAATAGAAAATCTCCGCCAGCCCCCACAAACCTAGAGTATTTTTCAAGGAGATCTGCGCCGACGACTATAGAGTCCGTATCGCCGGGCTCTAAGAATTCTCCGGCCAGTAACAAGGATGGAAGTCTGGTCGTTTGACCCTCGTTGGCAGGGTCTATGCCAACGAAAGTTGTTCCTACTAAATTGGGTACGTCGGTCTGACTTATTTTTTCTTTGAAGCTCGCTTCCATAGTACCGGATTCTTTATATCGAGCTGAATATGACTTTACTTCCGGGAGACTTTCGATTGTTTTTATAAGCGATTGGCTGTGCTCAATGAATTCTTTATCAGTGTAATTGGATACGAATACGTCCCCAGTGTACTCTGCGATGTAACCGCGGTTGATTCCCTCAACAACACCGACCAAAATACCACTGACCGACACGAGATTTAAGAATGTTAAAACCATTATTAGGACGATGAGTGCTGTCGCCCAAATACTGGCACGTCTAAGCTGGCGGATTGCTAGAAAAAATCCGACCCTCAGCTGGTTCATATTATTTCGCTACGGTTATTACAATCCGATCACCCTCCTCTATGCCGCTAATAATCTCTACAAATCCATCAGAGCCCGCGACGCCCGTTTCAACATTTACCTCGATAACCTCTGCTCTTCTACCTTCGCCGACTAGAACGTTCACTTTTTTGATGCCAGCAACTTCGAAGATCGAACCTCTCGGCACTCCTATAACTGAGTTTCTTGTCTCTCCAAGCGCTCTTATATTAGCGGTCATCCCTGATCTTATTCTCTCATCGTTTTTGTCGAAAAGGAGCGTGGCTTTGTAATTTGGCACTCCGCCAACTATTGTCTCTGCGGGGTCGATTGTGACAATATGAGCTTCGAATATTTCTTTTTCCCCGTATGCGTCGAGTGTTATGTCTGCCCTCGCGCCAACACTAACTTCCGCGAGTTCTACTTCGGGAATGTTTGCCTTAACTTCAAAACTCGAAGCTGAAATTACTGATACGAGCGATGTATTTGCAATCGCTGTTTCCCCGGTAACCGCTTCTTGTCTTGTTAGTACGCCGTTAATCGGGGAGCGCATTATAGTCTTTTCTAACTGCGCTTTATAATTATCGGCGTTTGCCTCTGCGGCCCTTACTCTCGCTTCCTGTGCCGCCACGTCGTTGTCGTCCGCTACGGAAATCTTGTTGAGCGCAATTGCTTGAGTTAGGTCATTAATGTTGTCTATCGCCGTCGATACGTTGGTCTGTGCAGTAGCCATATTTGTTCTCGCCGTATCAAGTGTTGAATCTTCAACTGAACATGTCGTCGCAAGCACTTCATTTATGGCATTTACCGTTTTTTGAATTAAGTCGAGGTGTCTTGTTGCGTTGAACAGCGCGACGTCCAATTCGTCGGTCGAAGGATTGCCGGTTTCTAATGTTTTCAATTCTTTATTCCATCGCTCAAGCTCGAGCTCGGCCTCAAGCCGCAGGTTTTGAGCATTATTTTTCCTTATCGTATCGCATGGATTGAACGTAAGATAGTAATTTGAATATTTAGACCCGCTAAATATGCTCGAAGATTTTGCCCTTACTGCATCTTCTGACTTTGCCAATGCATCGTCTATCGTATTTAGAGCGTTGCTATAACTATTCGACAATTCCTGTTCTGTATTAGCGGTCAATGTGTTTAGCGTTGCAACCTCAATATCCGCTTGTGCCTCCGCCTGGTTTAGGAGAGCTATGATATCGCTATTTCTTAGCGTTACGAGTGTCTGTCCGGCCCTCACTTCATCTCCAACATCTGCAAAGACTTGGGAAATTGTACCTGGCTCTTCGAATGCCAAATCTACATCCTCTGCCGCCTTAACACTGCCTGCTACTTCGACCTCCTGTACTATGTCTCTTCTCTCTGCGGTTACGAAGGTATACTGCCCATCTCCGTCGCTTATAGCGGCGAACATAATCACGCCAAACGTCACAATACCTATACCGATTGAGAGTATCGGTTTTTTCTTGGCAAGTTTTATAAATTTCCGGTTTAAGCTCAATATTTTCTTAGTCACGGACTCAATTTTACACCGTCAAGGGAAAAAATTGTAGGACTACTGTGTAGTATAATCATTACATGACGAGGCTACTGAAATTTCCTAAAGGATTCTATTGGGGTGCGAGTACTTCTTCCCATCAGGTGGAGGGAGGCAACAAAAATGACTGGACAGTTTGGGAGAAAGAAAATGCAGAACGACTTGCCCGTGAAGCAAGGGATTTCTGGGAGCCGTGGCAGAAAGAGAAATTTCCCGAAATGTTCGATCCGAATAACTACATTTCCGGGAGGGCGTGCGATCATTATAATCGCTACGAAGAGGACTTTGACTTTATGAAAGATCTTGGGATGAACGCACACAGACTTTCTATTGAGTGGTCGCGAATCGAACCGGAGAAGGGGAAGTTTGACGAGAAAGAAATCGAGCACTATCGAAAAGTGATTTATGCGCTTCGTCGGCGGGGAATTGAGCCCTTCGTCACTCTTTGGCACTTTACGGTTCCCCTGTGGGTTCTAAAGAATGGCGGCTGGATGAATAGAGAGACGTCGGCGGACTTCGTGGAGTACGTGGAATACGTGGTTCGGCATCTTGGGGCTGACGTGAGATTCTGGATTACGCAAAACGAGCCGACGCTTTACTCGTTTGCGACGAATCTCAGCATCAAGCCGTGGCTGGATTGGCCGAGCGTTCACGGTGGATATAGGGGATGGTTCCGTATGTCGAGATACCTAGTAATCGCTCACAAACGGGCTTATCGCGTGATTAAAGAGGCGAGCGTGGATCATCAAGTCGGTATTGCAAATAGCAGAGTGTTCTTTGACGCGCGCGGAATCAATCCCGCTTCGTGGAGTTTCGTTTTTCTGGCTCGCCATTTTCACAACGAGTGGTTCTTCAGGAGAATCAGGAAGTATCAGGATTTTGTCGGCATCAACTATTTTACTCACAATCGGATTCGCGCTGGCTTCAGAAATCCGCGGCGTTGGTTTAATCGGAATGACAATAAAGTTATATCTGATTTCGGATGGGAGCTCTATCCCGAAGGTATCTACAAGGTGGTGAAAAGCGCTTCGAGATACCGCGTGCCAATTTATATAACAGAGAACGGGATTGCAGATGCCGACGACGAGAAAAGAGCCGTATTTATAAAAGACACACTTGCTTGGTTACACAAAGCTATCAGTGAGGGGAGTAATGTCATGGGATATTTTCACTGGTCGCTTCTCGACAATTTTGAATGGGCGAGTGGATTTTGGACGCGTTTCGGACTCGTCGAAGTTGATTATAAAAATAATTTACGGCGGCGTGTCCGTCCGAGCACCTATGAGTATGCGAAGATTATTAAAGCAAACGCAATCCCATCTCTAGAATAATTCTTTCGCGTAATTCCAGAATTCCGGAATGTTGTGAACTTCTTTTAAGTAATACCACCACTCAACTCCCCAAAGGTATATATCCGGAAAGCCGGCCCGTTTCGAGTAAACAATATTGTCTTTGAATGTTTCGAAATCCATATATTTTAACTGTTCATCAAGCGTTATATACGGAATCGGATCGCGTCCCCACGCCTCTGCCTGCATCTCTACAACGATAACTTTCTCGGCAGAGTCGGCGCCTGCAATTACACGCGAAGTTAAATCTTTGAACTGAAACCACGTCGGTGGTAGGGGATAGCGAAAACGAATAGTGCGCTTGAACCACACGTCTCGATACATCGTTGTACCAAATATATCTCCGCGCTTTCGAGCTCTAACCCAATCTCCAAGTTCTCCGCTGTCTGTAACAAGAATCTGTCTTGAGTCTAATGATTTTACGAGTGTGATTTCTTCGTCAAGCAAGTCGATATCGAATATTGCGCAATCTCCAAAACCCCCAAGGAACGGTTCGTTCTCAATCTGCCAATATACGATCGCTGGGACATCTTTGTATCGCAGCACCACCGTTTCTATGTATTGTAGAAGTTCCTCTCTGTATGTATCGTGTCCACGAGCCCACGCCGGCACAAAACACTCGGGCCATCTTGGCACTTTCTGCCCGACAACGAGAATTACTTTTGCGTTGCGTTTTTCTGCTTCGTTAATCTCAAAATCAAGGCTGTCAAAGTTAAACGCATCATTTTCTGGCTCGATTTCCGACCAATAGGCGGCAAGGCGGAGATTTTTCACGCCCAAATCATCGAGCGTTGCTAAATATGCGGCTTTCCAATCAAGACCCAACTCCATCGCATAATAGTTTGAGAAAGTGACACCAAAATTTACCTCGTCGTCCGATAACTCATCGACAAATATGTTCCATATCCAAAGCGACACGAAGATTAGAAACACCGCGAGCAACAGATACACGATGGAACGTTTAATTATATGCAGAATCCTTCGCATCAGCTAAATGAGAATTGCGAGAAATCCCGACAATACAAACACAATACCGACCGACTTTATTGCTAAAGTTTTCTTACTCACATTCTCTTCTATCCCGTGAAGTTTATTTCGTAGCGTGATCGCCAGTAGAAATACAAATAAAAATTGCAGTCCGAGTAGTGCATTGATAATCACTACATTCCCAAGAAGTATGGCGTAGTAGAGCAGAACAAAAGCCGTGCCTGCTATAAGTTTGTTGATTATAAAAACGAACTTTGAGGATTTTGTCGCTTTTTTTGCGAGCGACTTTACTTCGTCCCTAGCCTTTTTTGATACTATGAGCGAGAGGACAGCCGAACCTATAAATCCAATTCGTGTCCAGAACACCCCGTTTACAAAATCACCTGCCGTGAAAGTCCATTTAAGCAATACAAACGAAAGTGCTAGCAAGGCACCTGCGCTGATTGCGTGAAGCACTACTCCTCTTCCGACGCTTCCGAGAAATAGTAAACCGAGCGTTAAGAGCCCAATGGCGATAAGATTATTTTGGGGTAGTGCGTTGCCAAGAATCAGAAATGAAAATAAATACGTGAATACCGACGTAAAAACTCCCGCCTGCGTAGATGCGACTGAGACATCGCTTCTGCGAATCGCCTTATACAGGAATATTAGGCCAATAAAAAATGCCGTTCCAGAGGCGAAGGAGAGTCCGAAGTAAATCATGTCGGGTATGAAAATATCAAAGAACGGAATGAGAAAAACCACCGGTGTGCTTAGTACCGCTACCCAAACTGCATATGTGAATGGCTTGGGAATCGGGAGCGCTAAGAGGTATTTATCTATCACAAACGCCACGGCGTTTAGAAAATATGCTGTTGCCGCGATGAATATCCAGGGTGCCATCATTTAAAATAACGGCATTACGCTGTATGTCCCAGAACCGAAAGTGATTATTATAAGAGACACAGCAAGAAGCAAAAAGTCATGAGACAGACCCTCGAATGACTTACCCATTTTTGTAATTCCCCAGACTATTCCGACTGTTGCCTGAAGGGCCATAAGGGTAGCCGCGACCTCCGCAAAGAAACCAATTAGAATTGCGACTCCGCCGAAAAATCCTACAAAAGCCGCCACTGTTCCCCAGAGCCAGCCGGGCCTAAAACCCTCCTTACTACTGAAATTTTCGGCGTTAGCTTTTAGATCCTTAATTTTGGGCCAGCCGTAGTAAATCATGATGCCTCCCAAAACGATTCGCACAAAAAGCAAAACCCACCCGCTGTTTATTAAAAGTAGTGTATTAATCATCCTTTAGATTATATTACATATCTCCCTAATATTGTTCACATGTTTAATTAGCCGAACTTTTCTGAATATCGCCGGATTGTAGGTCAAGAAGCTAAGTCTATGGGCGCATTTGCCATAACTTGGGCCATGGGTTATAAATCTAGATATAAGTTATCTGCCCATGAAAGAAATGCCCAAATTTATTAATCCGTTCGGGCTTGTTATCGGTCTTATAACGGGTATAGCCCTTAGTCTTGCTGTGGGGAATATTTGGATAGGGCTCGGTGCCGGTATCGCGATTGGGATTTTGATTGGACCCGTATACCAAGAGAAGAAGAGGAAGGAAGAGTTGAAACAATCTTATTTTCTGACCCTGTTTATCGTATCACTCGTTTTTATACTCGCTGCTATCGCTCTTACGCTTCTCGCGATTTAGGGCGATTCTCAGCTTATTGTGCCTAACTTAAGTCTAATTTAAACTTACTTGGTCAGCCCAATCGGGCAGGCTAGCCGTAGATCGGCTATTTGTACGAAGGAGGTTGACCGTGAGGCGACTCATGGTTCCGTTCGTGTTCGTTCTACTCGTCGTCTTCGCCGTTCCGGCTTTGGCCGGAGAAGAAGTGAACACCAACTCGGTCGAGTACTGGTGTGGCGAGAACGGCGTGAAGTACGAACCGGTCGAGACGCCGTTTGTCGTTCCCGAGCCCCCGGAGGGGACTACGTGGACGCTCCTGGTGCTGAAGGCCGGCTCTGGCGATGGCGAGAACGAGACATTCCCGAATCCGGTCGTGGGTCAGGGATACTCGCACTCGTCTGGGAAGGACAACAGCCACGCGATTCTCTGCTGGGCGGAGAATGGAACGACCACGACCACGACGGTGGCCGAGACAACGACGACCACGATCGGTGGTCCGACCACGACGACGACTGGCCCCGGAACGACAACGGTTACGACTATCCCTGATGGCGATGGAGAACTCTCTCCGCTCGCTTCGGGCGGTGGCTCTGATGGTGTCCTAGTTCTGGGCCTGGCGGCGGTTGTGTCCAGCGGTATAGCTGGTGTGGTGCTGATGATTGCCGCTCGGCGTCGACGGTTCGGCTGAGTGACACTGGGACGTGCGGGGAGGACTTCAAACTCCCCGCACTGTCCCAGAAGGAGGTGATCCAAGAATGAGGGTGCTCTCAATCCTTGTTGTCTCGACGCTTGTTATCGTTGCTTGTGCGACTCGGGTCGGAGAAGGTCCAGCTGGAGAGGGTGCGGTCGTTTCTAACGCTGTCACCTCACCCTCTTGGATTATTGAAATTCCGGAAGATCTGCCGGAATTGCTGGAACCTGTCGTACCCACCGAAAACACATCTGCCGAGATCGTCGATGACGAAACCGAGTTTGTCCCGCCCGCTCCAGTGCGGATCCGGGTCAATTCGGTCGGCATCGCTGCTCCGGTTGACGTGGTCAACAAGGTGCTGACCCATCCCTGTGAAAATCCGCATGGCAGTGCGTGTCTCGGACGAGTCGATATGCTCGACTCACCAGAGAGAGCTATGCCCTGTCAAACGGGCTTCAATCTCTTCTCTGGGCATGTCAGCTGGCTGGGCGAGAGGGAAACCTTTACCCGGCTCGTCGACTCGAGGGAGTTCGGTGGTGTCACCGGCGTTGAGGTCGGCGACCTTGTGGCTGTGGAGCTTGATGATGGATCCACTTGCTATGGCACTGTCGTCGACTGGACGCAGGGTCCCGGTGAAAAGATCGAAGGCACTCCTGCCCGTTACTGGGACAAGAATGCCATCGGTACATTCGTTGATGAACTCAACGCTCTCGGTGATGGTGAGTCAGTGGGTCTGCTGACCACTAGCTACTGCGGTCAGTGCACAAGCGGAGACTGGTACGCACCTGGCGAAAGGGATCCCAACGACCAGTTCTGGCATCGCCGCTACACAGCTGCGGTGCTGGTTCAGTGGCTGGGAACCGTGAAGCCAACGGGCTGGACTGCGCCGTCGTGAGACACAACCACGCTCTCGGGCGTGACCTGTGTCACACGACGGCCCTCCAGCCTTTTTTAATCAAAAATATTTAGGAGATACGCATCAATCTCTCGTTGCGGAACGTTATAGAAATTTCTCCCATCGCTGTGTAAATCGCGTGCAAGCTCCGTGCCTACAAATCTCCAGTGCCAGGGCTCAAATACGTAATAAGCATTTCCTTCTGGGTAAGAGAGCGTGAACCCGTATTTATGGGCGTTTTGGAGTAGCCACTGGTATGCTGCTGTCGTGTCAAAGCCCTCGAGCTGTCCGTTCAATCCCAACGTAAGGAAATCAATAGTCGTTCCAAGTTGATGTTCGGAGTATCCCTGGTCCGCCGAGAACGCATTTGCGCCGCTGCCGTAAACAACTTTGTAGCCAGCCTTGAGAGATGACTGTTCTCCAAATGAACGGTACGCGGAAGCGATGTATAGAGCTACGCCATCGTCGGATGCATCGTTTAGCAAATCCTGGAGGAACGGCCAGACATCCCTGTGAATCTGGTGAACTGCGCCTGCGGTATAAACGTAGGTTTCTGGTATGGTCTTTAAGGTGTCCGGTACGTAGTGTTCGTTTAAAAAGTAAACTTTTGAATATTTTTGAAGGAGTTCTGGGTCAAGTTTGCTTAGCTTCTCGAGATCATCGACTGTTCCGGTAATTTCTCCAACCTGATCAGCGAGTGACCCAACCCGCTCCTTTTCGGCCACTAGTGCGCTCTCTAGATTAAAATTTTCATTCTCTGACTCCATTAAGCTTAGTTCGGTGAGTCTTAATGCCTGTTCTAACTCGGCCACTCTAGCATTGAGAAATTCCGTGCTTGTCGTGTGGTAGTACCAAAGATATCCGAGGGAAGCGATAAGGATCACGATTACCGCCGCAAGAGCACCATTGCTTAAGATCTCGTTAGATTTGTTTTTCACAAGAATAATTTTACCATATGGAAAAATATGCTTCACATCGGGTTTATGATGAAGCCTTTGGCTGTTCGGTGTCGGATGAAGCGCTACCCGCATTGATATATAATATACTAATGAGGTATTTAGTCTCTCTCATGGTGGTTCTCGCTGTGTTTTATCCTCTTTCTGTTTGGTACGGGCGTGTAGGCTCTAGTTTGACGCCAGAGGGCATATCGCCCGTTAATTTGTTTCCGGCATTTGGGCTAGCCGCTTTTTCAATAATGTGGCTGCACGTTGTAGGCGGCGCTCTCAGGGAATGGCTCAGCAGATATATAAACTTCGAGCGGTTTGTAAGCTTTTCTTCGACTGCCGTATTACTTTTTATAATTCTTCATCCGCTTCTGCTGTTGATTGGGATTGGGGTACGGAATGCAAAGCTCGTTTTTGAATATAACGATCCGAAATATATCTGGCTCGGAATAACCGCCTGGTTTATCCTCGTTGGCTACGATATTTCAAAGAGATTCAAGAACAAACAGTTTTTCTTTAAGCACTGGGACGCGGTGAAACTAATAAGCACGATTGGTTTTTTTCTGGTGTTTTTTCATTCACTCGGAGTCGGCACGGATGTGCAAACCGGCCCATTACGATATGTGTGGATTTTCTATGGGATATCGGCTGTGATTGCCGCGACATATACTTACGGTATTAAAAAGTTTTTACGTAGAGGTTAGGCCGGGGGAGCCTCTTTTATATACACAAACTTGAGTTGTGCGGAGTGTTCCTCTGCATAAGTTTTTATAGATTCCTCAATTGTCTGCTGATCATGCCCGAGTGCTACTACAGACGGTCTGTGCGCAGTTATCACGTTCCAACTGCCGTGGTTGGCGTCTCCGGCGATTACCAAGTCTGCAACCCCAGAGTTTTTAATTTTTTCTATTCTATCTTCGAGTAAAAATTGTGGCGTTTTGTTTTTGAGCAATTTAACTTCGCTCTCTGGAGCGACCACAACTATGAGATAACCGCCGTATTTTTTAGCTTCATTTAGGAAATATTGATGACCTTTGTCAAAACCGTCAAACACTCCGAATACCATCACTTTGTCAGCTCTGGTGGGCATAGTAGTTACGACTAATAAAGGCTTATCTGTGTTTCTTGCTAGCCCTCTTCGTTGGCCCGCTTCGACGCGAGGCGAGCATTTCGCGTTTTATAGCAAGTCGTTTCGCGGTCTTGTGTGAACGAGACTTTCTGTTTTTTCCTACACTCGTTTTTCTTTTTGCCATAGGCTAACTATACACTATAATCGAAACATGGATGGCACAGAGAGAATAAATATAAAACCTGGTATTCGAGTTATGGTTGTACAAAAGGAAGATCAGAGGGCAGGGGAGTTAACGGAGGGGATTGTCATGGATATTCTAACGGGCTCGTCGTCGCACCCGCACGGTATCAAAGTTCGCCTTGAAAGCGGCATTGTCGGGCGAGTTAAAGAGATTTTGTAGGACTATGGAAAACAAAAAGCACCCACTCGGGTGCTTTTTGTTTTATTATGCGCGGCTAACGTTAGTCGCGTTCGGCCCCTTTGGGCTGTCTGCGACTTCGAAAGTCACTGTGTCTCCGACGTTGAGTTCGCTGAACTCTACACCCTTCAGCTCATTTGCGTGAAAGAAGAGATCTTTCGTTTCTCCCTCACGAGATATGAACCCGAAGTTGCGGTCAGTGAGACGAGCAATCTTCCCTGTCATTGTTGTTTTCTTTTGCGTTGTTAAACGGCCAAGCGGATTCTGTTTAAAAACCGACTATTTCTTCGTTACAGATCCTATCTTGCGTTGAAGAGTCTAGCACAAACGGGGCTCCATGTGAACACATGGCGCTAGCCGCGCCAATATGAGCAAATCTGGCTCTCTAGTGCCACGCCCGCCATGCTAGTCGCAGGCGTTGTGGGTTCGAACCTGTTCTATGCCTGAAGAGCTTTTTCTAGGACGGGCTTTAGTTGTTTGAATATCCATTCGTGACCGCCAGCGTCTGGGTGCACTCCGTCTACTAGGCAATCATTCCAATTCTCTGAGACGGCCTTATCAAAAATATCTACATGCATAACCCCTTTATCTTCGCACACCGTTTTACATATATCATTGAACTCCTTGATGCGACTGTTAGAAAAATAAGTTTTCTCTCCGGTGAGCGGGCTTATTCTAGGCGCAGTAATTTTCTCATCAACGGGTGTGTAGCCGACGAATATAACTTTATCAGTAACTTTTTTCGCGGCATCTAAAAGCTCGACTAGGTTATTTTTATAAGAAGCGTCCGTTGATACATAGTCTTCAGGTGAATTCATACTCTTAGTATTGTTCATGCCCACAGAGAGTATAATTACTGCCTTTTCGTTATCGCGCCTGCGGTATCCTATGTCGGTAGACATGCTTCCCAAAACATCTCCGACCGTCATACCCGGCTTCGCAAAGTTATAGACCTCGTAATGTTCGTTGCTTTCGTCGAATTTACTGTATTGGCGTCGATGCATCTCGTGCTTAACCATGTCGGCCCAGCCGCCATCTGATCCGCCAACTCCATAAGTTATGCTCGCACCTAAGATAAATATCTGTGTCACACCAAAATCATATCACTAATATTTTGTTGTCCAAATTCAGCTCCCTTTATAGGATTTATATTTTACCAAACGAAAAAGCCCTTTAGATGGTTTGTAAACCTTGTCAGGAAATTTTTCGACAAGTTTCCAAACGCAACCGTTGACCGTTTTCGGATGAAGGGTGCGGTCTGATTCCTTAATTTTTGAAAGTAGCTCTGACCAACGCAAGCCCTCCGGATGCCTTTCAAGAAGCTCAAATGCTTTTGCATTTATACGTCCTGTAATTGTGGATTTATCCATTGCGAATTAATTGGAGGTTCTTTTCTTTCTCTTTACTAAACCTACAATACCTATAATAACTGCCACTAGCCCTATCAACTGCCCGCCTGGACTATCGTCAAATTCACCGTATACAAACATAAACGCGCCGACCAATATCGCGAGAATTAAGTAGGATGTTCTCGTCTTCTTCATACAAAAATACTATCACAATTATGTGTGACTGATTAACGAAAATCTGCTCCGGCGACAGGGCTCGAACCTGTAACCTTTTCCTTAACAGGGAACCGCTCTACCATTGAGCTACGCCGGAATACGAAGATATAATATCTTGCTTTTACCGATTAGCCAAGTCCTATATAACCTGTTGGCTATCACTACTGGAAGCGTGGTCGGTCAGCGCTAAAAAGTTAGTGGTTAATTTTATTGTAAAATTTCATGACCTCTCCTAATAACATATTTTCTATATAAAAAACTGGGATGCCGACAGATTTCGCGAAATCGTGCTCCCACTTACTTCCTGTACTTGTTTGCCAGAGTGGTAGAAAAACAAGTCCACTTATTCTCTTGGATTCTAGAATGGGTTTATAAAAGAATTCCAAGAGGGCATAGTCATACTCGTCATTTTCTCCCAGTATCGTATCCATCCGGTTCTCATATGCGAGTTGATTGAAAACGGGTATGTTTCTACTTTGGCACTCGTTTATAAAAGAAGAAATACACTCTATGTTATCTGTAACGTTACCGAAACCACCGGTCGAAATTGGTCCACAAAACTGGATTATATGCCCAGCCATTTTATCTATTTCCTGGAGAGCCTCTCTAGCTAGAGTCTCTAGCGCATCTTTATGCATGCCTGTTTGACACGTTCCACTATTTACTGTAGCTTAATTTTACATATGTTAAGCCTTAAAGAACAGCAGGAAAGGCTATCTCTCAACCTAATAAATTATGATCTTGAGAAAATGTGGAGTTCCCACCCGCTTATTGCCGAGCTGAGGGAGAGCGTCAAGAAACTTATGCCGCCCGACAAGGCATACGATCCGCAGGACCTGGAGCATCAGGTCCTATTTAGATTGACAACCTTCGACCCGAAGGACATTAATAATGAAACAATCAAGTCAGTTATAGATGAACAGTTCGGAATAGTTAAATATCGGTTGAGTAAACTAGACTTCGACATAGAGTACCTATTTAGGGGCTTAACTGGAAAATATCAAGATTTAAATATTAACGATAGGCTGGAGTTATGTTGGGAAGACGATAAGATAATTGCAAAAAATGACCGTAGGTCATTCAGTGTTGAGTTTAGGACGATCGATGATGAAAGATTAATCTCTTTGTTCTCAAACGAGCTACACTATATACACCAAGACCGTCCCAGGGGTGAGACATTCGGCTTCTTCTTCACTGGTGACGAAGTGCCGTGGGCAATTGAGACCACAGAGCCCTCCGTAATTGCAAAACAATATAAGAGAGACGCCCTTCTAGCCAACGGGATAGATCCGAACAAAGCTGTGGAGCTCACCCGGTTCTATACTCTTCCAGGCGCACCGACGAATGCCATTTCCCTTATGGATGGCTTAGTGGCGAAATACTATAAATCAAAAGGTATAGAGGCTTTGTTTACAACAACAATGCCTATGTACGCGAAAACTAAGAGTACTACTATCGCTGGCGGCATAAACAAGCCCCTCCTAGTTAAAGACTTGAGGCACAAGTTTATCCCCGTGGAGATTAATGGCAGAACGTTATATAGACACGTTACAACCGTCCCAGAGGACAACAAAGAAATCAAAATTCTCGAAACTCACCCGAACTTCCCAACAATGTTGGTAGTTGAGGTATTCAGAACAATAAATGAGACAAACCTCAAGCCGTTACCGATGTTGGAAGATGGCGGTAAGGTTATCTATGTTTCTAAGAGAGAGCGCTCTAAGACCGAAGAGGAGATAAAGCTTTTTGTGTCGAATATCGCAACAGCCCTAGAGAAGATAAGACGTGTTGGAAAATATGTCAGAACCGAATACATCAGGGATACAATTTATGGAGAAAGTGGAAAAGATAAAAAAATTCGACTCCGCATAGAGGATAATTTTGAGTACGTGGCTGTTAATGCGACTATCAAAACTAGAGACTCCGTCCAGAATGGTATTAAGAGGGAAATTGAGGAAACGGTTTACAAAGGACCCTCGGCGGAAGAGGCTATCTCCACAATTAAGATGCTGGGTGATTTTAAAGAGGAAAACTCATATGAGAAAATTCGCGTTATATTTATAGCAGAAACCGCCGAGATTACAGTTGATATTTATCCGTTCGGCTGCTGGATAGAGATAGAAGATGAACCCGAGAAGATTCACCGCATTGCGCAAACCATCGGGTTTTCTAAGAAGGATTATGTATCCGCAGGGGCTGACGACTTGTATCTGGAGTGGATAAAGTCCCACGGCCTGCCGGAACAGTGGGATGTCCGTTTCGGGCTAGAGGACAAGAAATAGAGTTTTCCAAAATCGGATTTGATAGGATTTGACCAGAATCTAATAAGATTGTATTCTCTCGATATCCCCAATAGGAGGAGTTCTTATCGTGAGAATCAACCCATTCCGGTGGCTGAGGCTCGGACTTCGCCAGAATGGCCCTCGCAACGTGAGTCGCAAGGACGACCAGCATGAGCTGGAGTCCACTGGTGAGGATTCGCGTGCGGGCCGTTGGCGTCGCGATGTGCCTAGGCACACCCTTCAGTGATGCAGGATGGGATTACGTGCCCCGGCGTGTAGGGCGGCTCCGCTCACACGTTCCGGGGCCGCCTTACTTTTTAGGCTCGTAAGTATGGCCGTAAATCCCTGCGATTCTTTTTAGAAATTTACCTAATCCACTCCCGGTGCATCTGAAACGCCCGGCATCCTAGAATCTAATTACTCTCCGATAAGTCTTTTTATTTTTTCTTCAAGCTCGGTTAATCGTTCGTCGTCACTCCTATGATGTCTTCTTTTCCTATCCCATTGCTTCTTGAGTGGGCGCCAGATCAGAGCACCGAGGAATAAGTCGAAGACTAAATTTGCCATGATTTCGAACTGCCAATGGGGCAAGTCTGTGAGTAGTTGTAGAAATGTTTCGTTCTCCTCCATTTTATTGATTAATCTTTTTCCGAATGGCGATAAATATATCACCTTCGAGGGATCTATGAAAGGGGAGTCACCCCCAGTGTTATAATTGGGCTATGTTTAATGCGGTTATTTTCGATCTCGACGGAGTTCTTATCGACTCCGAGGAAGTACACATCCAGACAACCCAAAGAGGATTCCAAAAATACGGATATTCATTAACCGACGAAGAGCTTCAATATATTGTCGGTCGTCATCCAAAAGATTACGTTCCCTATATTATTGAAAAGAACAAGCTTGGACTTGATCCAGAAAGTGTTCGACTTGCGGCAAGGGAGCTCTTTATCAGCCTTTGGGGTGGAAGTATCCGGCTTATGCCTTTGGCCAAAGAGACAATAAACGAGCTCAACGAGAGAGGGGTTGAGCTTATACTCGCGACAAATTCGAATTCGGAGATTGCTGGAAAGTTTATAAAGAAATTTTCGCTGGAGGGTATTTTTTCTGGTCAAGTTACGGGAGATAAAGTAAGCAAACGAAAACCAGATCCAGAAATCTACCTTAGAGCCAAGAGCTTACTAGACATCCCAGCTGATGAGATAGTTGCGGTAGAGGACAGCGAGAACGGGGTGATAGCGGCCAAAGTGGCAGGACTCCCGTGCATTGCCATCCCGAATAAATACACAAAAAATATGGATTTCTCTACGGCAGACTATATTGTTGACTCGCTTAAGGATGTAACAAGAATAGTTCTCGGAGCGAATTAGGGGACAACGCTGGTCTACTTTAGATATTTTTTCCCTTTGAGTTTGTCTGGCAGTAGGTCGTCGTTTGTATATTTCCCCGCCTGCCGCGATGCTCCGTCTTGCGGCGCGGGCAGGTCGTAACCCTCGCCGTAACCCAAGTCTTTCATAAGTTTTGTGGGGGCGTTTCTGATCTTTAGCGGGACCGCCAGATTACCGAACTCTTTTACGTCCTTCATGGCGTTCATATATGCGTTATAAGCGTTACGATTCTTTTTTGCGGTCGCAAGATATACGACGCCGTGAGCGAGATTGATGCCGCACTCCGGCAGTCCGATTGTCTCAACTGCGCGGAAGACTTCGTTTGCGACGACGAGGGCAGTTGGTTGGGCCATTCCTATGTCCTCACTCGCGAACACAACCATCCTGCGTGCGATGAATTTCGGATCCTCGCCAGCCTCGATCATGCGTGCCATATAGTAGAGGGCCGCGTCGGGTTGACTCGCACGCATGCTTTTGATGAATGCGCTAATCGTGTTGTAGTGTTCTTCTCCTTTTTTGTCGTAGCGGAGAGTCTTTGACTGGAGTGTGTCTTTGAGCGTTTCTAATGTAATTTTTCCGTAAAGTTTGGCGGTATTTTCTATCATCGTAATGGCCTGACGGGCGTCGCCGTTTGCCATTTGAACGAGCCAGTCGCGCGCTGCGCTGTCCATTTTAATACCCGCCCTGTCTACAATTTTTTTCATCTCGTCGTTAGATAGCTCGTAGAGTACGAAGACCCTGCAACGTGAAAGGAGGGGCGCGATGACTTCGAAACTCGGGTTTTCAGTCGTCGCTCCTATAAGCGTTAATTCTCCTCGCTCGACAAATGGGAGGAGATAATCTTGTTGGGCTTTGTTAAATCTGTGGATCTCATCGAGAAACAAGGCCTTTGGGCGAAGCGTCGCTTGGCCGCCCCTCTCATCAACAATTTTTCTAATATCGTCTTTCCCGGCCGAAACGGCGGATAGCTCATAAAGTTCGGCATCAAGAGCCTTAGCGTATATACGCCCGAGCGTTGTTTTCCCCGACCCAGGTGGGCCCCACAGAATGAAGGAGAAAAGATGCTTCTCTTTTATGGCAATTGCCAATGGCTTTCCCTTCCCTACGAGGTGTTCCTGCCCAACGAATTCCTTTAAGCTTTTTGGTCTAATACGAGACGCGAGTGGTTCCATCACCGCCAGTATATCACAGGGTGATTCTGCGGTTCAGTATGGCTGTCTAGGCTCCGATTTTGATAAGATTCTTATATGAAAGCTTGGATTGCGCTCGTTGCGTTTACCGTTTTCGTCGGCGGTATGTACTATGTGTATATGGGCAAAGACAGAACAGACATAGATCTTACTGAAGAAAAAGGAACAGTGAATCAGTACGAGGTAATTGGGACTTCCGTCGAGGGGCGTGAGATCCTTGCGTACAGGTTTGGAGAGGGTAGTAGGACTTTCGTGCTCGTCGGGGCAATCCACGGCGGCTACGAGTGGAACACTGCCATTTTATCTTATGAACTAATTGACCACTTCACTGCAAACCCGGGCGTGGTCCCGCCAAATATGGAAGTTGTAATAATTCCAGTTGCAAACCCAGACGGCTTGTATAAAGTTGTTGGAACATCCGCAAGATTCACTCCAGAGGACGCGCCGCAGTTTGATTACTCAAATGAGATTGACCCGCAGGGCTCTGTAGCCGCCGGGCGGTTTAACGCGAACGATGTTGATCTTAACCGAAACTTCGATTGTGAATGGAAGCCAAACGCCACATGGGAGAATACACCAGTAAAAGCCGGGTCCTCTGCCTTTTCTGAGCCAGAGACGAGGGCGTTAAGAGATTTTCTTCTTGCCGAGTCTCCAGAGGTTGTTGTGTTTTTTCATAGCGCGAACGACGGAGTGTATCCAAATTTCTGCGATGCGGGTCCCTCACGGGAGGTGTTAGAACTCACTGATCTATATAGTAAAGCGTCGGGTTACCCATTCTACGATAAGTTTACTAACTACGAAGTCACTGGGGCCGCGGAGAGCTGGCTTGCTACTCAAGGAATTTCAGCGATAACTGTTGAGCTTAGCACTCATAAAGTCATCGAATTCGAGAAAAACCTCGCAGGCATAAAAGCGATGCTTGGGTTCTATTCAGAAACGAGATAGCTATACGAACATATCTCTCCATTCGCTCATAGATGAGATAAACTCGTCTGGATTTTCTTTTATTTCTTTGACTAGTTGTTCTTTGGTTATCCAGCGCACTTCCTCAACTTCCTTTTTGTCTATCTTAAAATCACTAATATTCTTATCGGTTTCTGCTAGATACCATTGATAGAAAAAATTATATTTACCCGTGCTCCGTCCGTGTGGACCCTCCCTAAACTCCACGTCCGTAAGTCCTATCTCTTCTTCGGACTCCTTTATGATATTCGTAAGGTAGGTTTCACTTTCTTCAACCGTCCCCGCGACAGCGGTTCCCCATTTTCCTGGATCCTTTCGCTTGTCGTAAGACCTTCTTCCGATTAGAACTTCGCCGTCCTGGTTAGTCAGCCATAATGCGGAGACTCTGTATATGTCGCTGGGGGATAATTCGTCGCGTTCCTTATATCCAATTATGTTGTCGTCATCGTCGACAATAGTGATTTTATCCATAAAGAAAGTTTTGCTACTGAGTTTTATCCAATTTCTACAACTCCAGTTTAGCCTTATTATACGCTGTATAGAATCTAGCGTTCCATCGTAGCTCGTACGATTTGGTATAATGAATGAAATAATAAAAAAGGTTCGTTATCTTAGCTAAAGCAAATGTTATTTATGTCAACCAAGATGGTGTTAGTGGTCGCTTTGACTGTCGGACTTGTATTTTCCTCGAGCGCTTTTGTCTATGCAGAGGACGAGGGGACAACCACAGCAGAGGACTTGCCTGAGAACGAGGAGGATCAAAGTGAGGTAACCGAAGAAATGATGGAGAATGTACACGGTGTTCTTCCGACCAATCCGTTTTACTTCTTCAAAGAATTCACCCGTGGCGTAAGGAGATTCTTTATATTCAATTCCGTTAGGCGTGCGGAATTTGATCTCGACATTTTGGATGAAAAAGCGGAGGAGCTCACAATTGTAGAAGTGTTGGATCCGAATAATATAGATGCTCTTAACCGTGCGCTTGAAAACTACAACGAGAATGTCGATAGATTGAGAGACAACCTCGAGCGATTGGCGCAAGAGTCAGACAACCCTAACGTCGAGGACCTCATCAAGAGACTGGAGGAAAGGGCTGGGATGCACAATGAATTGTTCGAGGGTCTCGCAGAGAGACACGAAGGGCTTCTGCAGAATATAGATGATCTTCGCCATAGACTAGGCGAGATAATGGAGGAGGCCGCAAGGAATCGTCACGACGATGATGATGAGGACGAGGCCGAGAGCGAAGACTCAGACGAAGACTTGGATGACGACGAAGATGAGGATTTGGACGAAGACGAAGACCTTGACGAAAACGACGACAAAGATCTCGATGACGATGAAAACGATGAAGATGAAAATGAATCTTCGTCTGGCAACGGAAACCAGTTTGGCGTATGTCTCCAGATCTACGATCCTGTTTGTGGTGAAGACGGCAGAACGTACTCAAACGAGTGTTTTGCTGATATAGCCGACGTCGATGTTGTTGCAGAGGGAGTTTGCCAGTAATGAGAATATTTAAGGGACCACAAGTAGTTTATGCGCACTGTGATATTCCGTGCGGGATTTATGACCCTCACAACGCCCAAGTCGCGGTACTCACAGTTATAAGGATGATGGACTTAATAAACGAATCGGGGGATGCTTCGGGCACTGTGCCTACGCACAACATCGCGCGTTTCACGGCTGTTAAAGATGAGCACGCTGAGATCTGCAAACGAGAAGTTAGAGTCATTTGGGGAGATTATTTTAAGGAAGAGCACTTGACCGAATATCCCGAATTAAACAATCTCGTGCACGAGATTATGACTCTTGCGTCAAAAGCGAGACAGGGAATCGAGAGAAATATAGGGGTAGAGCTTTTGGACTCGGTGAATAAGTTTGCGGAGATATTCTGGAAGACAAAAGATGTTGAGACGAAACGAGTAGTTTCTCCGTATAATCCAAAACTAGAAGTAGTATATCCGGTTCTGTAATGCGCTTTGTCGTTTCCGGCAGGAGCATGGAGCCAAATTTCCATAACGGTGATAAGCTCTTCGTTAGTACAATTTTTCACAAGTTTATAAAACCACACAGGGGAGATTCAGTAGTTGTGAAAGATCCGCGCGACGGACGTCTGGTGTTGAAAAGAATTGAAAGTGTTGAGAACGACAAGTATCTTGTTAGGGGAGATAACTCAGCGTCGAGCACAGACAGCCGCACTTTCGGCTCAATTCCACAAAGCGCTATTGTCGGAAAAGTAATTTTCAGATACCTTGGAAAGAAAGCCAACTCAAATGAGTAAGAGAGAAAAAACCGAAGAGAGAGAAAAAAGGCGCAAGGGCAGGCTGGTAAAGAGAATTGTAATTTGGTTTGTCGTACTCGCCGGTGTGAGTGCACTCATTTTTTACCTCGTCGGTTCGGCTGGCAAGAATGATGGGGATACGACGGACGGCGGGATCCCAGCTGTAACAGAGGGGGACTGGGTAAAATGGAATGCCAGCTCGCAGGTGGTACTTCTTGAATACAGCGATTTTCAGTGCCCCGCATGCAAGTCTTATTTTCCCTTAATAAATGCTGTTGGTGAGGAGTACGGGGATAGAGTCGCATTTGTATACAGACATTATCCAATTGCCCAAATTCACTTTAACGCCAATGCTGCAGCGAGAGCTACAGAGGCAGCCGGGATGCAGGGGAAATTCTGGGAGATGCATGACATTCTTTTCGAGACACAGGAATTGTGGGCTCCAATGAGCGCTAGTGATGCGGCTTCGGTATTCGCCGGTTATGCTAGGGATATGCTTAGAATCGACGTAGACAAATATCTTGTGGATTTTGATTCAGAGGCGGTTCAAAACATGGTCACAGAAGATTTCTCTGGAGCCGTTAAGGCGGGAGTTAATTCGACCCCGACCTTCTACTTGAATGGGAAGAAAATAAAAAACCCCGGAGATATTGAAGAGTTTAGAACACTCCTTGACGAGGCACTATCGAATGCAACAACTAACCCCCAGTAAAATTTTTGTAATAACGCTAATTGTTATTAGCGTCATAGGGTTTTCGGACGCTACATACTTAACCGCGAAGCACTATCTCGATGATCCAGTAACTTGTTCCATTTTTAAGGGATGCGAGACAGTTACAGAAAGCAAATATTCTACCGTTTTTAATATTCCAATCGCGCTTTTCGGGGTCTTCTACTATCTCTTTGTATCGGTTCTCCTATTTCTCTATATGGAGGGTTTGAAAGTTTTGAAACTCTTGTTGCTCTCGACGACTTCGGCATTTTTCGTGACGCTATTCCTTGTATATCTCCAGGCGTTCGTTCTTAACGCTTTTTGTATGTTCTGTATAATATCCGCGGTATCTTCAACTGCGCTTTTTGCCGGGACCGTTTATATAGCAAGAAAAAGCAGGACGCTCGCCGAGGGCTAAACCTCTTGTTATAATCTAGGCAATGACATCCGTCGATATACTAATATTGGTAGGCCTCGCAGTCGTTATTGTCCTCCTAGTCAAAAACAGGGACTCTAAGGGAGATGACAAATCGGCCCTGCTTTTGCAGAACCAAATGAATGAGGTTAACCGCACTGTGCAAAAGCAGTACGGTGAGAGCGCAAAGATTATTAAAGAAGTAACGGAAGGTCTTACAAGACTTGATCAGACCAACAAGCAAGTTATAAATTTCGCTGATCAACTAAAGTCTCTTCAAGATATTTTAAAGAACCCGAAACAACGCGGCGTACTTGGTGAATATTACTTAGAAACTTTGCTGAAAAATGTTATGCCGCCTGGTTCTTTTCAGATGCAGTACGCATTTAAGGATGGAACTATTGTTGATGCAGTTGTTTTTGTAAAAGATAAGATTATTCCGATTGACTCAAAATTTAGCCTCGAGAACTATAACCGCCTTGTTTCGACTAACGATGAGGTCGAGCAGAAACGATTGGAAGATGCGTTTCGCGGAGATCTAAAAACGCGTATCGAAGAAACATCTAAATACATAAAACCGAATGAGGGGACAATGGACTTCGCGTTTATGTTTATCCCGTCAGAGGCGGTTTACTACGACCTTCTTGTTAATAAAGTAGGTGCGATAAAAGAAGCGAATCGCGACCTAATTCAATACGCGGCTGGTGAGATGAAAGTTATGATTGTTTCGCCAACAACGTTCCTTGCTTACCTACAGACAGTTCTTCAGGGCTTGAAGGCGCTTCAAATTGAAGAATCTGCAAAAGAAATTCGACAGCGCGTTAGTGAGTTAGGACGTCATCTTTCAAGTTACGAGGCATATATGCAGAAACTAGGGAATCATTTGGGGACTTCGGTGAGTACATATAACAAGGCGTATAAAGAATTGGGCAAGATAGACAAAGACGTTTTGCGCATAAGCGGTGACGCTGCGGGTATAGAACCTGTTCTTGTTGAGGGTCCGGATGTTGATGAAGGATAATTTATTCGAAGAGAAGTGGGGGGTTCTTAAAAAACGCTCCAGGCTTTTTAGATACATCCCATTTGTGAAGTTTGTTCTAGTCGCCGGATCTATGGCGACCGGGCGTGTGCACGAGAAATCTGATTTTGATGTGGTTGTCGGAGTCCGTCGCGGCAGAATTTTCACAAGTTGGTTTTTGTCTGCACTCTTTTTTGAGATTTTCGGATGGCGTGAGAAACCAGGTAGAAATACAACAAATAAATTTGGAATGTCCCATTTTGTAGCACCTGGTGGATATAAGTTGACTGGTCCATACAACGCGTATTGGGAGAATTTATACAGGAATCTAGTTCCTGTGCTTGGAGACGAGATTCAAATTACAGAATTCTTTAATGCGAATGACTGGCTTGAACCTAGGCGTGTCTACGAGAGACACGAAAGATATATCGGGAGCGTAACGTCATTTACAAAGAAGATTTTCGAATTTCTGCTAAGCGGGTTGCTGGGCGATGTTGTCGAAAAGCTTTTGAAATATTGGCTCGTAAAGAAAATCCAAAATCCTGCCAGGCTTGGATACAAACCGCGAGTGTTTTGGAGCGATGAGAAATTGGAACTTTATCGCGACACAAAAAGAATTGAGGAGAAGCTAAGGAAAGGAGAGATCTAGGGGTTGACACGGCATAGTGCATTTTGATATACAAAGTATCGCATGAGTAATATAAAACCACTTTCAGATCACGTATTTATAGAACCAGTCGACGATGAGACTAAGACGGAGTCCGGCATTGTTATTCCAGACACTGCCGATAAAGAGAAGCCAATGAAGGGCAAAGTTGTTGCTGTTGGAGAGGGGAGAAGGGACGAGGATGGAAAACTTATCCCGATGTCCGTGAAGATCGGAGACATTGTGCTTTTCAAGAAATACGGGCCGGATGAAATCGAAGTCGATGGCAAGAAATATTTAGTCGGCGAAGAAACGGATATATTGGCGATAATTGAGTAATGTCAAAACTCAAATGTCAAAATTCAAATCTATAACCTAACAAAAGGAAATCATGGCAAAAGATATTAAATTCGATAAAGAAGCGCGAGAGGCGATAAAGAAGGGGATGGATAAGCTCGCGCGTTCGGTAATAATGACACTTGGTCCACGCGGTCGTTCCGTGGCGATTGAAAGATCTTACGGCGCGCCGCAGGTAACGTTCGACGGCGTCTCGGTTGCTAAGGAAATTGAGCTCGAGGATAAATATGAGAATCTTGGGGCGCAGTTCTTGAAACAAGCAGCGGATAAAACCGCTGACAACGTCGGTGACGGTACGACAACCTCCGTAGTTCTGGCGCACTCGATGATTTCTGAGGGGGAACGGGTAATCTCCGAAAAAGGCTTTAACGTTATAAAACTCGCTGAGGAATTAAATAAAGCTAGCCAGGCTGTGATTGCGGAGTTAGACAAGCAGAAGGAATTGACAGACGACAACAAGAAAATAGAGGAGGTTGCTTCAATTTCTTCGAAAGACAAGGAGGTCGGAAAGCTCATCGCCGAAGTTATGGAGAAAGTTGGAAAAGATGGAGTCGTCACGGTTGATGACTCTAACGCAATAGGTAATTCCTATGAGGTTGTCGAGGGTATGCAGTTTGATAGGGGATACATCTCGGCCTATATGATTACGGATCAGGAGAGAATGGAGGCGGTTCTCGAGAATCCCTATATTCTCGTCACGGATGAAAAAATTACTTCAATAAATGATCTATTGCCGCTTCTCGAAAAAGTTATGAAAGGTGGAAAGAAAGATATGGTTATAATCGCCGAGGACGTAGAGGGCGAGGCCCTAGCGACGCTTGTCGTAAACAAACTCAGAGGGGTCTTTAACGTTCTTGCTGTAAAAGCCCCTGGCTTCGGGGATAGGAGAAAAGAGATGCTTCAGGACATTGCGACCGTTACGGGCGCGGAATTAATTTCGGAGGACATTGGGAAAAAACTCGAAACTACAGACGTTACGTCTTTGGGCAGTGCCGCCAAAGTTGTCGCGGACAAAGACAACACAACCATAGTGGGCGGAGTCGGTAACGCGGATGATATTGCGAAGAGGGTTTCGCAACTCAAGTCTCAACACGAGAAGAGTGAATCTGATTTTGACAAAGAGAAGTTACAAGAACGGATTGGTAAACTTTCCGGCGGTGTTGCAGTAATCAAAATTGGCGCAGCTACCGAAACGGCACAAAAGGAATTAAAAGATAGAGTTGAGGATGCAGTTCATGCCACGAAGGCAGCTATGGAAGACGGAATTGTCCCCGGCGGAGGAATTGCCCTTTTTAATTCCCGCGGATTCGAATATGTGAACGCAGAGGATAAGGAAGTAGGAGATGCCGCACGTGTAATTATTGAGAAGGCCATTATGGCCCCGCTCGAGGCGATAATCGAAAATAGCGGTGGAAGCGATAAGAGCATCCGCGAGCTTGAAAAGGCCAAGGAATCGGGTGACCTTTGGACGGGGTTTAACGCATTTAGTAACAAGATCGATAATTTGAAGGAGGCCGGAATTATTGATCCTCTCAAGGTGGTAAAAACTGCGTTTACTAACGCTGTTTCAGTTGCGAGTAACTATTTAACCCTTGGTGCCGCAATCGTTGAAATTCCCAAAGAGGAAAGTCCGATGGGCGGTATGCCGCCTGGAATGGGGATGTAGGCGGAAGCACCTAGCTGATAGTACCTAGTAACTAGGATTTTTAGTGTGCACGGAAACACTGGTGACTTAAATAAAATACTCTATACTAGATACTAGGTACTAAATACTAGATACTAACAAGATGGATATCCTGACGATAATTTACGTAGTAGTCGGTGTGGTTTTCTTGTGGCTCGTTTTTACATACAACCGCTTGGTTCGTATGCGATTTAGAGCTAAAGAGGCAATCTCTGACATAGACGTTCAGACGAAGCGAAGGTATGACCTAATTCCTAATTTAGTAGAAACCGTTAAGGGTTATATGCAACACGAGAAGAGCGTTCTCGAAAATGTTACAGCGGCGCGTGCTGCTGTTGCCGGCGGCGGCGACCCACTCGCGAACGCGGAGAAAGAGAATATTCTTTCAAGCACCCTCAAAACACTTTTTGCAGTTGCAGAAAATTATCCAGACTTAAAAGCTAATGCAAACTTCTTGGATTTACAGAGAGAGCTAGCAGATACGGAAAATAAGATTCAGGCCTCGCGAAGGTTTTACAACACGACCGTCCGCGATCTAAACACCGCGATACAAACTTTTCCAACCAATTTAATCGCAGGGCTCTTGCGATTTAAGGAGATGAAATTCTTTGAGACGGAGAAAGCAGAGGAGAAAGAACCCGTCAAGGTAGAGTTCTAAGTTGGCTTCCCTATATACACACAAAGCAAGTAATATTCGGAAAACGTGGGTGCTATTCAGCGCCTTTTTTGTTATCGTCATCGGTCTTGGCTGGGTTTTCACTCAAGCGTACGGTGATCCGACGATACTGTATTTCGCAGTAATATTTAGTGTTTTTATGAGTATTTTGAGCTATTGGCAGTCTGACAAGATTGTTCTCGCGATGACTCACGCAAAGCCAGTTACTTCCGAGAACGCTCCAGAGCTCTATAGAGTTGTTGAGAATCTTGCGATAACAGCAGGCCTCCCAACTCCAAGGATTTACTTAATTGCGGAGAAAGCCCCGAATGCTTTTGCGACCGGGAGAGACCCAGAGCATGCAGTTGTTGTTGTGACAGAAGGACTGCTCGAGAAGCTAGATAGAACAGAGCTTGAAGGTGTGATTGCACACGAGCTTTCGCATATCGGAAACAGGGACATTCTGGTCAGTACTGTAGTCGTTGTTCTCGTCGGCTTCATCTCTATTCTCGCCGACATATTTATGCGTTCGATGTTCCACGGTGGTGGAAAAAGAGATAGGGGAAATTCCGGAGGCGTAATAATTTTAATTGGGATAGCGCTTTCGATTCTGGCTCCTATTGCCGCGACGCTTATGCAACTCGCGATATCTCGTAAAAGAGAATTCTTGGCGGATGCGTCCGGCGCATTGCTTACGCGTTATCCGGAAGGCCTAGCGAGTGCGCTTCAAAAAATCGCCCAAGATACTACGCCGATAAACGCCGTTACAAATACAACGTCTCATTTGTGGATCGAAGATCCGTATGAGGATGGAAAAAGAAGACCCTTTTTGCACAAATTATTTATGACGCACCCCCCAACAGAGGAGAGGATAAAGGCACTTAGAGAAATGGGCGTATAGCGTAATGATGGGAATACTTTTTGGACTTCTCGCGGCCCTGATGTTCGGCGTGTCGCTTGTAACAACCAAAAAGAGTTACGACACTCTCCCATCTTCTGTCGCATTCGCATTTCAAGCTTTCTTCGGCCTCTTGATATGACCTATCCGTTTGGAAAAAGAATCGTGATTGCTTTGGGTGGCTCGATTGTTTTTCCAAGTGAAATAGACGTCGTTTTCATTAAAAAATTTAAGCGTCTAATCGAAGAACAAGTGGGTTTAGGCAAACAGTTTGTGATTGTAGTTGGTGGCGGTTACTTATCTAGGCTTTACCAAAAAGCCAGCCGCGAGGTCGCAAATCTATCCGATAGAGATAAAGACTGGATAGGGATTCATGCGACTCGTACAAACGCTCAGCTTCTTCACGCTGTTTTCGGCAAGCTCGCCGAGCCCATTGTGTTTGATAAGCGCGGAAAGTTAAAGAGACTGCGATACCCAATTACTATCGGCAGTGGTTGGCAGCCAGGCTGGTCAACCGATTTTGTTACCTCCGCTATCGCTGGTGATTTAGGAATGGGGGAGTTCGTTGTCGCCGGTAAACCAGATCACGTTTATAACAAAGACCCGCACAAGTATAAAAATGCAGAAGCTTTTGAACATCTGACGTGGAAGGAATACAGGCGGTTAGTGCCTGCGAAGTGGGTGCCTGGAGCGAGTGCGCCGGTTGATCCGGTTGGAGCCAGATTTGCGGAGAAGAAAAAACTTAAAGCGATTGTCATCGATGGACGAAAGCTAGGCAATTTTAATCGTATGCTGGAAGGCCAGTCGTTTGAGGGAACGATTATCGAATAGCGAACATAGCTTGAGGAAGAATTTAGACCTCGCCGATAAATTCCCCAGATTGATGTCGCCACAACCTGGCGTACAGCCCATCTTTCTCGATTAATTCGTCGTGTGTTCCATCTTCAACAATGTGGCCGTTATCAAGCACAACAATTCGGTCGAGGTGTTTTATTGTTGAAAGCCTGTGTGCTACAACTAGCGCTGTTTTACCTTTCATAAGTTCCCACAACCCCTCTTGGATATACTTTTCTGATTCGGAGTCGAGCGAGCTTGTCGCCTCGTCGAGTACTAGTATCGGTGCCTTTTTAAGCAGGGCTCTTGCGATTGCAACGCGCTGTCTTTGGCCGCCAGAGAGCCTTATACCCCTTTCTCCAACAAGCGTTCCGTATCCCTTCGCCAAACTAGAAATAAACTCGTGTGCATGCGCGAGTTCAGTGGCATTCACTACGTCTTTTTCTGTGGCATCTTCGCTCCCGTAGGCAATATTCTCGAAGAGCGATCTATGAAAAAGAAGCGGGTCCTGTGGAACGTATGCTATCGCCTTGCGTAATGATTCTTGTGTGACTGTGCTTATATCTTGGCTGTCTACTTTTATTTTTCCAGACTGCACGTCGCTTAGACGCAATAGTAATTTTGTTATCGTTGATTTACCGCCGCCGCTCGGACCAACCAGGCCTATTTTTTCTCCTCCGGATATTTTGAGATTGAATCCATTTAGAAACGGTGCGTGTTCGTTTACGTTGTCTACGTATCTAAAACTTACGTTCTCAAACTCTATCTCAGCGTTTGTTATGTTTATCGGTTTGGCGTCTTTTTTGTCGCGTACCGACGGGGGATTTAAGAAGAGCTGTGTTAGCTCGGCTGCTTCGTTTACCGAAGATTCTATGTTTCTGTAAACGTGGGTAATTCGCCAGAAGTTCTGTGTCACCTGCGCGTAGTATGAAAATACAACGAATATCATTCCTGGCTCGAGCTCTAAGCGTCCGGCAAAAAGTATTGCCAAGATTAGCCCAGCTGCGTTTGATGCTACATATATCGGCGAAATTGCTGCGTCGAATCGAAGATTCTGATAGTCCCAGGTGCGCTTTGCTTTCTTCGCGAGGTCGTCTGCGTAGTTGCCGAAAAGATCCATTTCTTGTTTCTCACTTGCGAAAGCTTTTATCGCAGGCATATTTGTCATTGCGTCCGCCAGTTTGCCGGCCATCTTGCTTCCTGCGTCATGCCGTATTGCAACTAACTTCGATCTTCTTCTAATGATTGGCAGGCCGATAGCCAGCGCCGCTGCTATCCAAAAAAGCAAAACCATTGGAATCCACGGTGAGTATCTCCATAGAACAACAATCGCGAAAAGCATCGGAATTATGCTCGAGACTACATTGAAGAGCAGTGTGTCTGTGAAAATTTCAAAGCCCCTCGCGAACGCAAGCCCCTTTTTTGTCAGTGTTCCAACAAAATTGTTGGTGTAGAAACTGTCATCTCGGTTAATAAGCCACCTGAAAGCTGTTCTGTTTAGCTTCTGCACGGACTCGGCCTCAACCTTGATGACGAAGTGTGTTCCGATTCGCCAGCATATTTCGCCCGCAAGCCATAGACCTGCGAACAATCCTACGGACAGTCCAGCTGTCTTCAGGGCGATTTCTCCTTCTCTTGCGAATGTATTAATAAGGTCCGCGACAATAAGTGGCGGGACAAAAAAACCCAATATTGTCCCAATCGCTGGTAAAAACAGCCCTACGAGCGAATAACCGGGCCGCGATTTATACATTTGCCAATACGCTCTAAGAACTCGGCTTACGGCTTTCCTTGTTACTATTGGTCTTTCTTCTTCCATGTGTTTGATAATTTCCTCGAATGTAGAAAGTAAAAGCCGCCTCCGCAGAAGCAGCGCCTGGTTCCTAATCCGAGCGTTTGGTTATATACATTCTACAACGTGCGGTTCCACATGAAGTTACTTTTGCATATGCGGAAGGAGTGGGATTCGAACCCACGGAACCCTTGCGAGTCACGGCTTTCCAAGCCGTTCCGTTAGACCACTCCGGCATCCTTCCATCACTGGTAAGTTTAGTTTTTCTTTAATGGATTGCAAACGATTATTGTGTTCCCCATAAAAGCACTGAACCCCGCGCGTCCCTACGAACGCACGGGGTCGTGCTTTTCGTAAGGGCGGCGGGGTCTGCCTAGCACAGGGCTAGGCGTCTACCTCCCCCTTGAACGAGGGCGTAGCATTCAGCGGGACGAGGGCGATGAGCCGTCGGGCGCAGACCCTCTCTCTCCGCCTCAGCTGGACAAGTTGCTGCATGAGGTACTTCCGGACACGCTTGCCCGGGGCTTCGCCGCCGAGTTGCTTGACGATGCCCGCGGCGTTACCCCGGACAGCCAAGAACTCATCGAACCGCTTGCGAACTTCGGGGTCGGTCAGAGACTTCTCCTCGACGGCTACCCGCCATGCCAGTGGGTACTCCGTTGCTCTCATGGCTTCTCCATTCTCTAGACCCTTCGACTGCTAATGCCAGGCGCCGCATGAACACGGGCCGCTCAACACGTCGCAGTTGCAACCGCCGTTCTTCCCGAGCGGCGTGTACTTGCTGTGCGCCTCGACGATCGAGGGGTCGAGTGCCCTGCCGATTGTCGCGCATGCGGTGAGCGATTCGAGATCGCGGTGGACGTGATCGAGTGGGTTCTTCCGGATGTCATCGATGACCGCGATTCTCGTTCCCAGCGTCACTTCGCACCTCTTGCTTTGATGAATGCCGCGTTGCGGCAGGCGAAGAGGTGTGGGTAGTCGGTGAAGAACGGGCGAAGCCATCTCTTGGCCTTCTCCGGGTTCTCGGTCACGATTTCGACCTCGACATCCGCGTTCACGGCGACGAAGAACGCAGTAGCGAGCGCTATAAGCGCCGCGTTCTCGGACTCGAAAATCCCGATGTCCCAGCGTTCGAGAGTCGGAGCAGGGTTCGTCCAAAAAGCAGAGACGTGGAAGCGTTCCTTGCCTTCGACGATTTCCTTCACGATGTAGAACAAGCAATGCATTGCCACTTCTCCTTGTGTGGGGGTTTCTGGCTATCTGGACACTAGATTTAATGTCCACATAGCCAGAAACGATTAGTTAAGGTACAAGCAATTTTTACAATATTCCGGGCGTGTGGTCAAGTAACCTGGATTTTAGTGATGTGCGTGCGAAATACTTTTTGTGGTGGTGCTTTTTGGTGGATACCTACCTCGCCTGCGCCGAGTCAAGGCGGGTTTACAAAACTTCCCTTATAGTGTTATGTGAGTAGTGGAAGGCCTTGTCGATAGGAGGGGATGGAATGATCAACAACGGTGGGGAAATCCGCATTGAACCTTTGGAGCTGGTACCGATGGAGTTGGTACCGCTGCGCCGGACGTTGGCCGTTACGGTCTTCGTGACGGTCGTTGTGGCGCTTTTCGTCGCCGCGCTCGTGTGGATGGTTCTGGTGCTGGCGAACGTGGTGCCGGCACCTACCGGCCTCGGGTCCCTCACCTTGCGGTGACGGAGCCGAAGCCGTGTTTTAGCGCCGTCGGGCATGTGCTCGGCGGCGCGCCTCTTTTGTAAGCATCGTAATTTCCAGCGTAAATAAGCCCAGCTTTACTTATGCAGAGTGAACCCTGGAAAAGTTAGGAATTTGTTATAATAAACGCATGATTAAACACAAACAAAAGTTGGATCGGTATAGTTTTATGTGGTCGGAGGTCAGGCTTTTAATAGCGGCGGTCGCGCTTTTTGCAGGCGGAGTGCCAGCGTTGTATTTTCTGTTTCCCACAGCGCAAGGGTTTGGATTCTTGGCAACGCTTCTCACGCTTTCATGGATTGCCTCCGGAGTCGCGTCTGCCTTTCTCGCTTACAGATGGCTCAAGGGAGGAAGGTCCCTTTTCGGTAAGAAAAATGAATTGGACCTCTGCGCTTTTCTTGTGAGTGTCGTTTCCGGGGTAAATCTCGGTATCGTAGGCCTTGGGGGAAGAAATATAGGGATGACAATAAGCTCAAACAGAATTGTCTTTGCTGTAGTCGGTGTAATATATCTCTGGTCCGCGTGGCAGCTTTGGAAGAGTTGGAAAGCTTCTGGGAAGAAAGTCTTCTAACCGCATGAGTCCCAAGTCAGCGCTGAAGACTATATTCTTTATCTCTCTCTTTGGAGTGTTGTTTTCCGGAACTTTGACATATAAGGAACTATTCGGCTCTACTGTCGCTTCTTGTCCTGCGCCTGGTGCGCCAGGAACGGTCTTTGGATACCCGGCATGCGTATATGGGTTTTTCATGTATGTTATCTTGGTCGTTATATCTTTCCTTGGCATTAGAGCTACTCGCGAAAGGCAGTAATAATTAACGTCGGGTTGGGCATGATATAATACGCGTATGATGAATTACGGTTATGGGTCGATGATGGGATGGGGCGGAGGAATGGGACTCCTCGGTCTTTTAACATGGTTAGTTTTCCTAACCGTTGGGGTGCTCCTCATCGTCTTTCTCTGGCAGAAGATTAAAAAATAAACCGGATGTGAGGAGAGTATACTTGTGCCACCTACGTGGTACTATCTTTGCATGATTTCATTCGAAGACTTTAAGAAGCTAGATATTAGGATTGGGAAAATCATTTCCGCAGAGCGGATACCTGACGCGGATAAACTTTTAAAACTCGTTTTTGATATTGGCGATCATGAACGCCAGGCCCGCCTTGACTCGGACGAGCCAAGTACGAGGCAGGTTATTGCCGGAATTGCTGAATATTACAATCCAGAAGACTTAATCGGAAAGGAGATGCCGGTTTTGGTAAATCTCGAGCCGCGTAAACTAAGGGGCTTCGATAGCAATGGTATGATTCTGGCGGTTGGGGCAGACGATAAACCCGTTTTGCTTTATCCTGAAGAGGAAGTCCCGCCCGGGAGTGTGGTGAAATGAAGGAGAAGGAATATTATATATCGAGAGTGGCCGAGGTTCTGAAGAAAATATTTTATGCCTCAGTTGCTACAGTGACTCCAGAAGGCAAGGCCTGGAATAGTCCAGTATATTTCTCGTTTGACGAAGACTTAAATTTTTACTGGTCCTCGAGTCCCAGCTCGCAACACTCAAAGAACATCGCTAAGAATTCGAATGTATTTTTGGTTGTGTATGACTCGAATGCTCGAAGCGGCGAGGGCGAAGGCGTATATATTGAAGCGGTTGCGGACGAAGTTGGCGCGGATGAGTTTGAGCACGTCATCGAAGTATTCGGGAAAAGGAATGGCAAGTCGGTGAAAAACATTTCTATATATGGCGAAGATGGTCCACAGAGACTTTATAGGGCAGTTCCAAGAAAGATGTTCATTAACGATGACGAGAGAGACGAGGGTGGCAGTTTTGTGCGTGATTATCGCGTGGAGCTCAGCATCGACGATGTTAAGAAAGCGTTGGGAGAGGCCTGATACGACAAATGAAACGTACCTCACCAGCAAGAGTTAAAGCGCATTTCAAAGAAGCGGACCCGAAGATTTATGTGGTTCTGAAGAGCGTGAACTTCAATGATTGGTACAAAGAACCGAAAGGGCACGGAGACTATTTTGTGCATCTCTGTTACGAAATTATTTCACAGCAGCTCTCTGGCAAGGCTGCCTCTACAATTATTAAGCGTTTCGAGGAACTATTTCCTAAGAAGAGGATTACGGCAGAGAAACTTGCGAAGATTCCCGACAAGAAGTTGCGCGCAGTCGGGATGTCCTGGTCAAAAGCGTCGTTCCTTAAAGATTTGGCTGGAAAAACTATAAGGAAAGAAATAGGTTACTCTAAACTGCACGAAATGACGGATGAGGACGTGACGAAAGAATTGACGCAAGTCAAAGGCATAGGCCCGTGGACTGCCGAAATGTTCCTGATGTTTGCCCTCGGTCGCGAGGATGTTTTCTCTCACGCGGATCAAGGCTTACGAAACGGGATGAAAAGAGTTTATAGATTAAAAGAAATCCCAGACGCTAAGAAGGCTGACAAAATTACCGCAAAGTGGAAACCATACAGATCATATGGATGTTTTGCCCTCTGGCACAGTGTTGATAGCTAATCACTAGAACCTAGCTACCGAACGCTAGTTGCTGTGATATAATATGGGTCATACAAAAAGGTCAATCAACATTAATAGCGTGAAACAATGAACAAAAATATTTGGGTGGTAGTCGGCGCTTTAGTTATTTTGGCGGCTGGCTGGTTTGCGTTTGGAAGTAGGTACGTTGCAGATCAATCTCCGAATCCAGAGAGCGAGAGTGTAAACACAGAAAACGATAATTCGGATGGCTCGGTGTCGAACGAGATGCCGGTACCAGGAGAGAATGGAGTGGAGGAAATGGTTGTCGAGGACGGTGGGGAAGTTATGGAGTCAGTTATAACCTATACGGACGACGGTTTTTCTCCAGCGGAACTTACTGTTGAGGCCGGAACTGAAGTTACGTTCGTGAACTCGAGTTCGAGAAACTTCTGGCCTGCGTCAGCTATGCACCCGACACATAAAGTTTACCCAGGGTCCGGTATAGAGAAGTGCGGGACGGACGGAGCAGGTGCAATTTTTGACGCTTGCGTGGGAATTGCTCCTGGAGCCTCTTACGTATTCACGTTTAACGAAGTAGGCGAGTGGGGATACCACGATCACCTTAGGTCATCTGAATTCGGCAGAGTCATCGTTACCGAGGCATCCAGCAATTAGCCTATAGCGGCTAGTATTTAGGCAAAAGCGGCAGGCCATAATGCTTGCCGTTTTTGTGTTGCCGAGTAACATTTTGCGCTGTATTATTACTGCTATGAATGAAACTAAACCGAAAACAACCCCTCGCGACTTTTTCTTAAATCTCCTCTCTATAGTCACTCTTTATTTCTCCGCAACGAGTTTAGGGATTTTGGTTGTCCAATTTATTAATATTCTTGTCCCGGATGTGCTCGATAAAGTCGGTTACGGAGGAGATCCGTATATGGCTATGCGTTTTCCGGTTGCATCGCTCTTAGTTGTCTTCCCTGTTTATGTATGGAGCGCGAGATTTCTAGAAAAGGAACACGCTAAGACTCCAGAGAAGAAGGGAGTCGCAATTCACAAATGGCTTGTTTACCTCACGCTATTTATTGCCGCACTTGTTATCATCGGTGATCTAGTTGCGCTTGTCCTGCGTTTTCTCGATGGAGAAGTCACTACGAGGTTTGTTCTTAAAGTGGTCGCGATTCTTCTTATCGCCGCCTCTGTTTTCTATTACTATCTCGCGGGTTTGCGCGACAAGAAAAATAACTTTCTCAAATTCTTCAAGTTCGGCATAGTGACTTTGGTTGGGATTGTAGTCCTATCGAGTTTTTTCGTAGCTGGCTCTCCCACCGAGCAGAAAGACCGTAGGCTTGATTCAAGGCGTGTTGAAGATCTTCAATTCATACAGTCTGAGGTGACATATTACTGGCAGGGCAAGAACGCGCTTCCAGAGAATCTCTCGTTGGTAAATGATGATCTGAGGGGGGTAAGGGTGCCAGTCGATCCGGAAACAGGGGAATCATATTCCTATCGTGTTGTCGAGGATAAAGTCTTCGAGATTTGTGCCACCTTCCTCACCGACTCGAGTGAATATTTAACGGAGCCAGCGTACTACCCATATGAAAGCGGTAGTTGGGGGCACGGCACTGGAGAAGTGTGCTTTGAGAGGACGATAGATCCTGATCTCCACGGAGATCGTTCAAAGCCGCTTCCTTTATGAACAAATTAAGAGTAGGCATTCTCATGGGGGGGCCTTCTGCGGGGCATGATATATCGCTCTCTAGCGCTGAGGCTATTCGTGAATCTTTAAACTCCTCGAAGTACGAAGTTATTCCGGTTGTGATAGGCAGGGATGGGAGTTGGCCTGTTGAAGTTAGCGATCTAGCGGATGACATAGATATCGCCTTTATCGCCATGCACGGCGAGTATGGAGAAGATGGTACTGTGCAGGAAATTTTGCGCGATGCAGGCATCCCGTTTACTGGAAGCGATGTTCTCCCAAGCGCACTGGCTATGAATAAGATTTTAGCTTCGCGACTATTGGCATCTCACGGAATTTCTGTGCCGCGTCTTGTAGTTGTACATAAACACGAGAAGACAGTCGACCCCTTTAAAGATTTCGATTTTCCGGTTGTTGTTAAGCCCGCCGACCGCGGTTCGTCTGTCGGCGTCAGCGTCGTAAGGGTCCCGGAAGAACTCTACGTCGCTCTCCAAAATACTTTCCGTTTTAGCAGGGATGCGATCGTACAGGAATATATTCCAGGGCATGAAGTGACTTGCTCGGTTCTCGATGATGGACTCGGCGATGTCGTTCCACTCCCTGTTTCGGAAATTATTCGTAAGTCAGGAAATATTTTCGACTACTTTGCAAAATCCACTCGCGACGCGCGTGACGAAGTCACACCGGCGCGCTTGACCGATGAGGGAGCAGAACTAATCCAGCGAACCGCAGTCGCAGCACACAGAGCTATTGGCGCCTCGGGTATGTCGAGAACCGACATGATTATCGGTGAGGACGGAGAGCTATACGTTCTCGAAATTAATACAATTCCCGATATGTCCGAAAACGGGCTTTTCCCGCGGGCAGCACTGGCCCACGGAATAACTCTCGGCGATCTTTTTGATAGGATTATCGAGGCGGGGCTGAGGAAACACGGACTGCTTCTCAGGAGTTTGTCCTAACACCCAGGGCGAGTATAGTGGGTGTGGGGATCTATAAAATTTATGGCGAGACCAAGTGAGGAAATAAAAGATCGACTTGATTTAGTCGAATTTATAAAAGGCTATATAGAAGTCAGGCCTGCTGGTAAGAATTTTAAGGCGCTCTGTCCTTTTCACAACGAGAAAACCCCCTCGTTCGTAATTTCTCCAGAAAGACAAATTTGGCACTGCTTCGGATGCGGGGAGGGCGGAGACGTTTTTAAATTCCTCATGCGTTATGAGAACCTCGAGTTTTACGAAGCGCTAAGAGTTTTGGCGGAGCGTGCTGGAGTTGAGCTAAGGAGCGTGAGCCCTGAGGATCAGCGTCAGTTTGGAATTTTGTACGAGTTGAACGGCGCAGCTGCAGATTTTTTTGAGGAGGCGCTCCCAAAATCTAAGACAGCCCAGGATTATATTAAAAGGCGTGGGCTAAAAGAAGAAACGGCCAAAGAGTTTGCGGTAGGTTATGCTCCAGCAGAGGCGGATGAACTTACGACCTCACTTTTAAGAAAGGGTTTTGCAATTGAGGACATCGTGCGTGCCGGACTCACCATAAAGACGGAGAAAGGGAGATATTTCGATAGATTTAGGGGAAGAATAATGTTTCCGATTCACAATCATTTTGGGAAAGTTGTCGGATTCTCCGGTAGAATTCTACCCGAATTCGATAAGGAAAACGTAGGCAAATATATAAACAGTCCAGACACGCCGATTTTCAATAAGTCGAGGCTCTTATATGGATTCTGGCAGAGCAAACGGGATATTAGCAATGAAGATAAAGTGCTTCTCGTCGAAGGGCAGATGGACTTTCTCCTTGCCTGGCAAGATGGCATTAGAAACGTTTTTGCCACATCCGGGACAGCCCTAACGGGCGAACACCTTAGAACGCTAAGGAGAATAACGGGCAATATTATAATGGGATTTGATAAAGACGAGGCGGGGCAATTGGCCGCCGAGAGGAGCATCGACCTTGCCGGAGCAAACGACTTTAGCGTTCGGATAATGTCGCTTGGTGAGCACAAAGACCCAGCCGATGCAGCTGTTAACGAGCCCGGGTTTATTAAGAGGGCGATGGATGACGCGATAAGCGGTATGGAGTATTACTTCGAGAGATATCTTACACCAGAGACAATGAAGAATATAAGCAAGAAGAAGTTGGCTATACGAGTTCTGCTTATGAAAATCAAGGCTCTGTGGAGCCCAGTCGAAAGATCGCACTGGATTCACGAACTTGCGAGTGAATCCGGGATAAAAGAGAACGACCTTATAGAGGAATTGGAGAAATTAAAGCTGGTGTCTGTAGAGCCAGGTCACGATGTTATTGAGGACGAATTCAAAAAGCGAAAACTCGAGAGGCGAGATGTTGTGGTCGAGCAGATATTAAGTCTCGCGGCCGGGGACGATAGATTCAAGAACGAGATGAAGTCTCGCGGAGATCTCGTGCCATCCCACTACATAGAGGTTTATAAAATAATCTCTGGGGTCGGCGAGGTTGTGCAAGACCCGCAGGTCCAAAACTTGGTTAATTTGATTGTCCTCCGATCCGGTTTTCTGTTCGATTTAATTCCTGAGGAAAAACTGCAGATCGAATTTAATAATTTACTCAAAGAGCTAATGCTTGAACAGCTTAGGGAAAAACGCGCCTCGATCGGAGCCGAGATAGCTGTTGCTGAAGACAGAGGAGACGATAAAAAAGTTCTTGTGTTACTCAGAGAGTTTGACGATGTTTTAAGAAAAATGCAGGATATAGAGAATGCCAGCCAAAAAGAAGAAGTTAGGAGTTAGAAAAACTACTCCAAAGAGAGCCAAGATGCGAAAACAGAAAGCCTCGAAGAGGAGTTCCAAGAAGCCAAAACTAAAAAAGAGGTCTGCTTCTGCGAGGGCAAAAAAATCTGTTCCGAAGAAATCTAAAAAGAACGTGAAGGCCAAAAAACCAGCTAAGAAGCGGGTAGCGACTCGTAGAAAAGCCGTATCTAGGAAGAAAGTAACTTCTTCTAAAAAACGTGCTGGCTCGAAGTCTGGAAAATCGAGGGCGAAAGTTATAAAGAAGGGGCGTAAAGCGGGGACGGGAAAAGGGAAGCCGGCTTTAGGCAAGAAGGGCTCTGGCGTAAAGCCAAAAACCCGTTTGTCCCAGAAAGATAAACTCTTAGAAGAGCTTGTAGAGCGTGGCCAGCCGAAAAATTTTATTACCGACTTAGAAATATTAGATTACTTCCCGAGGATAGAAACCGACACGGCGTTCCTCGAAGAAATTTATGAGCGTTTAGAGAAAGAAGGCATCCGCGTTGTTGAAATCCAGTCATTACTGAAGATACCGTCCGAAGAAGTTACCGAGAAAGAGCTGAAAAACGCCACAAGAATTAAGGGCTCGTTGCCTGACAACGTGCAGATGTATTTGAAAGAAATCGGCAAAACGCCGCTTTTAACTCCCGATGAGGAAAAAGACTTGGCTCGTCGTATTGCAAAAGGCGAAGAACCCGCTAGGCAAAGACTTATTAAAGCGAATTTGAGACTCGTAGTTTCCATCGCCAAGAGGTATGTCCACCGCGGTCCGCTTAGTATTTCTGACTTAATCCAAGAAGGGAATATAGGTTTGTTTAAAGCAGTAGAGAAGTTTGATCCGGAGAGGGGATTCAAGTTCTCAACGTATGCTACGTGGTGGATTAGACAGGCAATCACCCGCGCGCTTGCGGACCAATCACGTACGATAAGAATTCCTGTGCATATGGTTGAAACCATTTCCAAATTTACACAAGCAAAGCGTAAACTTGCCCAAGAGCTTGGGCGCGAGCCGCTTGTTGAGGAGATTGCGATTGAGATGGAGTTGCCAATTGAGAAAGTGCGTCACATTCAGAAGATTTCGCAGGATGTCGTTTCACTCGAACAGCCCATTGGTGATGACGAAGACAAATCAACATTGGCCGAGTTTATCAGGGATGATACGAGCCCAACCCCTATACAGGCCACATCGCAAGAACTTTTGCGTGATCAGATTAGAGACATTATAGATGACCTTACAGATCGTGAGAGAAAAATTTTGGAAATGCGGTTTGGACTTGAGGACGGCGTGACTCACACGCTCGAAGAAGTTGGGAAAGTTTTCAATGTTACTAGAGAGAGAATCAGGCAAATTGAAGCGAAGGCGCTCGAGAAGATTAGGATGCACGAGAGGGCGGCTAAACTCAGCGATTACTAATCTTCGCTATGACCTCCGAAGAAGTCAGAAGTAAATACTTAGAATTCTTTAAAGAGAGAGGACATGTTGTCATCCCGTCCTCGGCTCTTCTTCCGAAAGATGATCCTACAACTCTCTTAACTGGCTCTGGGATGCAACCGCTGGTTCCTTACTTAATGGGTAGGGAACACGAGAAAGGGGAGAGACTTGTTGATTCGCAGAAGTGTTTTAGGGCAGAGGATATTGAAGAAGTAGGAGACAATCGTCACACTACATTTTTTGAAATGCTCGGGAACTGGTCCCTCGGCGACTATTTTAAGAAAGAACAGTTGCCGTGGTTTTTTGAGTTTCTAACCGACATTGTTGGAATAGATCCAAAAAAACTTTATGTCACGGTTTTTGCTGGTGATGAGGAAACTAGTATTCCCCGCGACGACGAGTCTGTAGAAATTTGGAAGAAACTTTTTAGCGGTAAAGGAATCGAGGCAGAGGCCGTCGAGCTTTTGAATAATACCGACGCTAGCGAGAAGGGGATGCAGAATGGGCGTATATTTTACTACGATGCGAATAAAAACTGGTGGAGCAGAAAGGGGACGCCAAACGCGATGCCCGCTGGGGAAATCGGTGGTCCAGACTCCGAAGTATTTTATGAATTTGCCGACGTTAAACACGACGAAAGTTTTGGCAAGAACTGTCACCCTAATTGTGATTGCGGAAGATTTTTGGAAATCGGGAATTCAGTTTTTATGGAGTATCTCAAAAACGAAGACGGCACTTTCTCTCCGCTTCCACAGAAGAACGTTGATTTTGGTGGTGGACTTGAGCGGATAACCGCGGCATCAATTGATAAAAACGATGTCTTTGCCACAGACCTTTTCGCGCCGATTATGAACAAAGTTGAAGAATTAAAACCTGGTCTAAACGATTCCGTTAAGCGCGTTTTTGCAGATCACTTGAGGGGCGCGACGTTTTTAATCGCTGACGGCGTTGTGCCATCAAATAAAGAAGAGGGTTATATTCTTAGACGCATTCTCCGTCGTGTTATCGCTTATCAAATTGCCCACGATGTTCACCCCGATCTTTTTATAGAAGTAATTCCGCTTATATCAAATAAGTTTAAGGAGATATATCCGGAGGTTGGCAATTCCAGCGAGATTGTCGCCGTTATGGAGACAGAGAAGCAGAAGTTCAAAGCGGCGCTCAATAAGGGTTTAAACGAGCTCTCAAAGTATGACAAGCTTACCGCCGCTCATGCCTTTCGTTTATATGAAAGCTATGGACTCCCGTTCGAGCTTACAAAAGAGTTCGCACCAAAAGGTGCTGCGGACGATTTAAATAAGAAGGATTTTGAAAAAGAGCTCGAGAAGCACAGAGAAGTATCTCGCGCTGGGGCCGGGAGAAAATTCGGTGGGCACGGATTGATACTCGATACGGGGGAGCTTAAAGCCGGGAATGAGGAAGAATTAAGGAAAGTCACAAGACTTCATACCGCGACGCATCTTATGCAAGCTGCAATTAAAGAAGTGTTAGGAGAGGCCGTTAGACAACGCGGGTCGGACATTACCGTCGAGAGAACTCGCTTCGATTTTGCATTTCCTAGAAAGGTGACTCGAGAAGAGCTTGATCAAATAGAGGTGCGCGTCAATGAAATTGTCGAAAAAAATCTGCCGTTCAGAATGGTGGAAATGCCGCTCGATGAAGCTAAAAAGTCAGGCGCACTTTATGTAGAAGGCGCAAATTACCCGCAGACAGTGAAAGTTTATTATTCAGGCGAGACGCTGGAGAATGCTTTCTCCAAAGAAATTTGTGGAGGACCACACGTTACAAGCACAGGCGAGGTAGGGAAATTCAAAATAGGGAAAGAAGAAGCTGTCTCTGGGGGGGTCAGGAGGGTGAGGGGGAATATTGAGTAGTGCGTTATGTTTGCCTACGTGAACCAGAATATTTTTGCTCCAGCGGCAAAAATTTCTTCGCCCTCGGCTTTCTCTTAAATCCCAAGCGAGAAAGCCTGCGGGATGTTCTCTACGGCGCACATAACACACAAACTCGTGTTAGGTTGGGGTATAATTTGTGCTAGAATTTAGTCATATATGAGGGAAATAGTTGATTTAGACTCTGGATCTGCGGCCACAATCTTTTCATTCATTAAGATTCCGAGGGACAATCCGCGTGAAGAGCTTGGGATGATTGAGCTTGAGAACTCTCTTTCTCAAGCCATCTGGAAGATGTTTGATGGAATTAGGGTAAGCGTCTCAGAGCGCTTAGGCGTGGACGAGGCGGATATACTTCTTACAGACGCTCGTGTAATTGGCGTGAAAATTGATGGCAATCAGATAATAAACCCGAGCGGTTTTACCGGGAGGGAACTCGAGATTCTTCTTGCGCTTACGATGGTCAAGAGAGATAAATTTATTGAGGGAAAGGAATTATTCGAAGGTGGGAGCGTTAGGGCATATCTGATAGCTAAGGAAACTGGGTTCGAAGATTCGATTTACGTTGAAGTTGGAGATAACTCGACTACCATCTTCGAAGTTACTCCACACGGGGTGTCATACGTTAATAACTTCGACTGGGGGGTTGCGAAGTTAACGGATTCGATACGTGAAGAATTCGGTGTGGAACAGACTACCGCTCAAGGTATGTACGAGAGACATGCCGGAGGTGAAGTATCCGAACACGTAAGGAAAAAAATGGATAAAATTTTTTACGATACGCTCGCGGAGTTTATAAACGGAGTTATTATTGGCATAAAGAGCGCACGGAACACTAAGAACGATTTGCCTCCAATATACTTACATACTTTTTTCCCTATTCCAGAAGGTTTGCACAGAAAGAGGTTTAGCTTTGGCAACAAGCGGATGCGGTTTTTGCCGTCTGCCGCTGGTTCCGACATTGAAGTGTTCGCTTCCGACGAAGTGCATAACAGATACGATGAATTAAACCAACTTGCGAGAAGAAGGATAAAGTGGTTGATGCCGACTGCTTGATATGAATAAAAAAATTCACGCGACTAAAACCGAGTCCGCAGCGTCTGTAATAGGCAAAGTGTTGAATAGTCCTGACGATGAGGTCACTTTGTATATTCCTAAGGGTGCAAGTTTTGGGAAATCCAGAAATGACTTGCTTCTTTTGAAGAGGGAAGCGCGCGTGGTTGGGAAAGTAATTCTTATAGAGTCAGTCGATGAGGATATTCTAGAGTTGGCAGCTACATCCGGATTCAAGGCCGTTAATCCCTTCCTTGGAGTAAAGCAGAGAGCTGTGTCTGATATCGTGTCTGTGCGCGATAAGTCCGGCGCCGTGAGCGAGAGCGAAATTGGCGTAGAAGGCGAAGGTTCCTATAATGCCGGTCCAGTTACTGAGGAAAAATCAGTCGATGTTGAGGTAAAAGAGGGGAGGGGCCTCAATCTCGGCTTCTTGCGAAGGAAGAAGAAGCTTCCGTCCGATTCTCTTAAAGACGAAGACTACGGAATTGAATCAGGGCCTGGTGTACTTGAAGATGAGAGTCAAGACGAAGCCAAGCAAAAGAAAAGAAAAATAAAAGTGCGCTGGTCGACAATTTTTATCGGCGGCTCAGTGCTTGTAGCGCTTTTTGTGATTCTCGCCACCTGGGTTTTCCCGAAGGTGACTGTATCGCTTGAACTTGAAAAAACGGATTGGGATTTCGTCGGATCACTGAATGTCGGGACATCGATTACAGAGAGCACGTTTAGCAATGACACAGTGAGCTTGGTCGGAATGAGTTTCTCTGAGAAGAAGAACTTCACGGAAACCTATCCTGCGACAGGGAAGGAATTTGTTGAACGAAGAGCGAAGGGGACGATGATTGTTTACAATGCTTACAGCTCTGATCCGCAAGAGTTAGTTGAGCGGACAAGATTTACGACTCCTGATGGAAAAGTTTACAGAATGGATCGCGGGGTTACTGTCCCCGGTGCCGCAATTGTGAATGGGCAAATTATTCCCTCGAGTATCGAGGTCCCAGTGACCGCAGATGAGCCTGGGGAAAAGTACAACATCGACCCAGTTCCAAGGTTTAGAATTCCCGGGTTCCAGGGCACCCCGAAATATGATGGATTTTACGGTGAATCCAAAGAACCCATGACGGGTGGTTTCGTTGGTGAGAGAAAAATCGCTACAGAGGAAGATATTGCTTCTGCCAGAGAGAATATTATAAAAACACTTGAGGATTCAGCTAAAACACAACTTTTTCTGAACTTGCCAGACGGAACAAAAACGATAGACGAGACGTACAAATTTGAGATTACTGACGAAGTCGTCGATGAGGGAGCAAGTGACTCTGAGACGTTCTCTATAACAATCTACGGTGAGGCTAAAATAGTTGTGTTCTCAGAGAAAGAGCTTATAGGAGTGTTTGAAGAGCGTGTTGAGGAGGAGAGAGGTGTCGACCTTGCGCCCAAGGACTACACGATAGATTATGGCGAGCCTCGCACGAATGAAGCAGGCGATGGTTTTAGCGTCGCGATAAATGTAGGTTCCGTCTGGATAAGACCGTTTGATGAGGAGGCGTTCAGGCAGAGCGCCGTTGGAAAAAGAAAGGAGGACCTCGAAAATCTGATATTTACAATTCCTGGCGTTAAAGGAGGAAGGGTCGGTTTTTGGCCATTTTGGGTGGGTAAAGTGCCAGATAAAGCCACAAGGGTATTCGTTGACGTCAATTAGACTATATGATAATATCCATCCGCACTAGATGACTGTCGAAGGCATTGTTTTGGAGGCGCTTCCAAGCGCCACTTTTAAAGTAAAACTTGAAGATGACCGCGAAATTCTTGCCTATATTGCAGGCAAGATGAGGGTGCGTCGGATTAGGGTTTTACCGGGGGATAAAGTGAAAGTTGAACTTTCCTCTCCGACTGATGAGCGAGGCAGAATTATCTGGCGCATGTAATGCGAGATGAAGGTGAAAGCGTCGGTAAAAAAGATTTGCAAAAACTGTCAGGTCGTCCGTAGAAAAGGACGGCTTTACGTGATTTGTAAATCAAATCCGAAGCACAAACAGCGTCAAGGTTAATTATGAGGGTTGCTGGAGTAAATATTCCGGATGAGAAAAAAGTAGGCGTGGCGCTTACTTACATTTTTGGTGTGGGTCCAACTTCTGCGAGTGTTATCTTGGATAAAACGAAAATTGACGCCTCAAAGCGCACAAAGGACTTAACCACACAGGAAGTTTCTAAGATTAAGGACCTTCTGGAAAAGGAATACCAAATAGAGGGAGAGCTGAGGGCCTCTATTCGTCAGGATATAGGTAGACTAAAGATTATTAAAAGTTATAGAGGCACAAGACACAGCAAACAGTTACCAGCAAGGGGTCAAAGCACAAAGAGAAATTCTCGAACGAGGCGTGGGAATGTACGTGCCACTGCCGGTTCTGGACGAAGAAAACTAGCATTGAAGTAATATGGGTAAGAAGCGGGTTATAGAAAAAACCGGAGACGCCGAGAAGAAGGGAGCCGCAGAGGCAGTTTCTGGAGCAGTATCCAAGAAAGCGACCCAGGGAGGTCACGGCAGGGTTGAGGCCGGCAGAGTTTATATAAAATCGTCCTACAACAATACGATGATTACAGTCACGGACGAGAAAGGCGGCGTTGTTGCTTGGGCCAGTGCTGGGTCTTTGGGTTTCGCGGGTCCTAAGAAAGCGACTCCGTTCGCGGCTTCTAAAGTAACTTCTGCGATTGTCGAGAAAATTACTAAAACTGGACCGCACGTTGTTGACATATATATTTCAGGCATTGGTCCTGGTAGAGATTCTGCAGTGCGTTCCATCGCCAGTAGCGGTTTCGATATTCTTTCCATAAACGACGTAACGCCAATCCCGCACAACGGTCCGAGACCCAGAAAAGCAAGAAGAGTATAACGCTAACATGCCAAGAGTATTAGAAAAAAGAGAAAGAAGTTTAGGCGTAAAGCTTTCCATCAGGGGCGATCGTGCTAGTTCGCCTAAGTCTGCTCTTACACGAAAGCCGTACAAACCTGGTCAGCACGGCAAGAGGTTCAGTAAAATGGGTGAGTTTGGCACGCAGTTACGTGAAAAACAGAAAATAAAGTTTTCTTACGGAATTACTGACAGGCAGCTGAAGAAAGTCTTTGAGAATGCTCACGCCCAGAAAGGAAAGTCCGCGATAGATGTTATCACAAGCATGCTCGAGCGCAGATTGGATAATGTTGTAGTACTCCTCGGGTTTGCCCAGAGCAGGTCTATATCGCGCAAGATGGTGACCCACGGTCATTTCTTGGTGAACGGACGGAGAGTTAACACCCCGTCGTACGAACTTAGCCCTGGGGATACTGTTGCTATTAGCGCATCTTCAAAAAATATATCCGTTTTTGAAGATTTGAAGGATAAGATGAAAAATCACAATGTTCCTTCTTGGTTGTCGCTCAACAAGGACACATTGGAAGGAAAAGTCGAATCTCATCCAAAAGATGTGAATTTTCCGTTTAATATAAACATGGTCGTCGATTACTATTCTAAGAAATAACATGGAATACAAATATTTAAGCGATTCGGTAAGAATAAAGAGAATAGAGGAAAACGATACACTCGGGTCTTTCAGCATTGAAGGTTTGTATCGTGGTTATGGTATTACAGTCGGGAACGCGCTTCGAAGGGCTTTGCTATCTTCCTTGCCAGGAGCTGCGATTACAAGATTTAAAATTAAGGGCGTTGGGCATGAGTTCACTACTGTTCCCGGTGTAACCGAGGATGTTGTAGAGCTCAGCCTAAACCTGAAAAAAGTTCGATTTGCCTTCTACGCCGATGAACCACAGACCCTTATTTTAAAAGTTAAGGGAGATAAAGACGTGACTGCGAAAGATATAAAGGGCAATGCGCAAGTAGAGATTAAGAACGACGTACATATTGCTACGTTGAGCTCGAAGAACGCCGAGCTTGATATGGAATTGGTTGTTGAGAAGGGACTTGGTTATCAGCCGGTAGAAGCTCAGAAAATTGGTAGATTACCAATTGGCACAATCGCACTGGACGCCGTATTTTCACCGGTGGTTAACGTCAACTTCAGCGTGGAGAACATGCGTGTTGGTGAACGAACGGACTATAACAAAGTTCGCCTCGAAATTGAAACTGACGGGACAATTTCTCCTTCGAGCGCACTGCACAAAGCTTCGAGCGTACTGCTCGATCACTTCGGGAAAATTAGCGAGATCGATGTTAAGGAAACTAAGTTGAGCAAATCAGCGACGGACGGGGCAGAATCAGCGGGTAAAACAACAGCCAAGAAAGTCACGGCCAAAAAGACGACCACTAAGTCCGCTAAAGGCGGAAAGTAGAATTAAATGAGGCATCAAAAGGAAGGACGAAAGTTTGGCAGAATAACCGGCAGACGCAGGAGCTTCCTAGCTATTTTGATGCACAACCTCATAATGGAAGGTCGTATTCAGACTACTGAAGCGCGCGCAAAGGAGATAAAACCGCGCGTGGAGAGACTTATTACGATCGCGAAAAAAGGAGATTTGTCTGCTTTGAAGCTGCTGTTGAGGCGCATCCCGAAAGACTCAGCATATAAGCTTTATCATGAGATCGCCCCAAAGTATAAAGACAGGAACGGAGGTTATCTGCGTATTATTAAGACTTCGGAGGTTCGCAAGAGGGACGGTGTGATGAAAGTTGTTATCGAATTTGTATGAAAGAGCACATAATTGATGCAAAAGGGGAATCTCTCGGAAGAGTAGCCGCAAAAGCCGCCCGTCTTCTGCAGGCCAAAGATTCCACTTCATATGCCCCGAATAAAGTTGGCGATAAAGTCGTTATTCATAACGCTAGCTTGGTTAAGATAACTGGAAAGAAGGCCGAGCAAAAAATATATTATAGGCATATGGGGAAGCCTGGGAATTTGAGGAAGACTATCTACAAAGATGCATTTGCAAAGAATCCGGAATGGGTTGTGAGGCACGCAATCTCCGGAATGTTGCCAAAAAACAGGCTTAGAGCGCCAAGGCTTAAAATGCTGACGTTTAAATAATATGGCTACAAAAAAAGTAACAACAGAGAAGGGCGAGAAACTTACCTTAAAGGCGACGGGTGGCGGAAAGTATTTCCCGGGGTTGGGGCGAAGAAAGACCGCAGTGGCAAGAGTTAGATTTTACCCCGACAAAGGCACCGAGATCGTGGTTAATGGACTGGACTACAAAGTCTATTTTCCAGTGTTGCGCTTTCAGAAGATGGCGGAGGCACCTCTTAAAAAATCAGCTGTTAAAGGAGGGGTAGAAGTAAGAGTATCCGGCGGTGGTGTAATGGCGCAGTCAGAAGCCATAACCCTCGGACTCGCTAGGGCGCTTGTGAAGTTCAACCCAGATTTCAAAAATGAGTTTCGAACTCTCGGATACCTTACGCGAGACTCAAGAATGGTGGAGAGAAAGAAATACGGATTGAAGAAGGCAAGGAGAGCGCCTCAATGGAGAAAGAGATAGAGAAAGAAAACGGCGTTTTTAAAGTTGCGGTTCCGGTAGGAACCGCTCTTCTTGCGTTTCATCTAATAGCCGTCATGAATGACTGGTATAGATCAATTCCGTTGATAGACGCAATTTTTCATTTCGGGGCGACAGTTGTTTTCGGGCTTGGGGTCTACTGGTTAATCTTGCGTTTCCCAGGACACTTGGATTTAAGTAAAAATCTCTTTGTTACTTTGCTCGCTGGAGCATCACTTGCAGCATTGGGGGCAGTACTTTGGGAGTTCGGAGAATATATCTATGACGCAGTAGCTCTTGCGCTTAATACTGGCGCAATGCCAGTTCAGCTGAGCATAGCTGATACGATGAAGGACTTAATGTTTAACATTCTTGGCGGTCTCGCCGTGGCCATTTTTGCTAGGGTACACTATCATAGAAGGCGGAAGTAATTATGACGAACAAGCCGTTTCTTTCTGTTGTCATTCCCGCGTACAACGAGGCGGAGAGAATTCCGCTTACTCTTATTGATATCGACAAGCACTTATCTCAAGCAAAGTATTCCTATGAGATTATTGTGGTGGATGACGGTTCTACAGATGATACAGCAGCTGTAGTCGAGCGTTTTACTAAAATGATTCCAGGCCTACGCGTTACCGGTTACGGTGAAAACAGGGGCAAGGGTGGAGCGGTGAAGTTCGGAATGTTGGAGGCGCAAGGAAGGTACAGACTTCTCACGGATGCTGATAATTCAACTTCCATTGATCACTTCGACAAAATGATTCCTCATTTTGAGAACGGATTTGATGTTGTCATATGTTCGCGTGCCGACAAAGAATCAAAGCTTACTCCGCCGCAGGGGCTTCTGCGCCAAATGTTGGGGAAAGGCGGAAATTTAATCATACAGGCACTGGTTTTGCCAGGCATTTGGGATACGCAGTGCGGATTCAAGTGTTTTACTAGTGATTCGGCTGAGAAAGTTTTCCCGCTCCAGAAAATTGCTGGCTGGGGTTTCGATGTTGAAATATTGTCGTTAGCAAAGCGTCTCGGTTTCAAAATAAAGCAGATCCCCGTCGTTTGGGTGAATGATACCGAATCGCACGTCGGGGCTTCCGCATACATTAAAACGTTGGTTGAGACACTGCGCATTCGTATATGGCTCTGGCGGGACGTATATAGCATAAAAGCTAAGTAAAAAGGGGCTTACCCTGCACCACCTATGGTATAGGTGTGGGGGTTTACAAAAGGTCTTACTATTGTGCTACAATATGGCCTATTGTCATGGAGGAATTTTTAACTGCGAAAAGATTCGAGGAGCTCAAGAATGAACTTGAGGAACTCAAAACCGCCAAGCGCCTAGAGGTCGCTGAGAATTTACGTGATGCCAAGGAGCTCGGGGATTTAACGGAAAATTCTGAATATTTGGAAGCGAGAGAGGAACAAGGGCGTGTGGAGAAGAGAATCACGGAACTCGAAGAAACCATAAAAAACGCCTCTATTATTAAGGAGGGGAGTAGCAAGGGTGTTGTCGGCGTCGGTTCGACAGTAGAGGTTCTGAGAGGTGGTAAATCTATGAAATTTGTTATTGTGGGCACAAACGAGGCCAAACCGGAAAATGGTTTCATCTCTTATCAATCACCACTCGGAAAAGAACTAATAGGTAAAAAGGCTGGGGATTCTGTGAAAATCAACGCTCCGAGCGGTAGCGCGGAGTATGTTGTCCGACAAGTTAATTAAACGATTGTTGCTAGAATAACTGATTGTAGCTCGGGCGAATTTACCCATGCCTCTGCCTTAGTATATAATTTGAGTACCCAGTGTTCGGCACTAGTGCAGGTTAGAATTTATATATAGATTTTATGCTAGATGCATTAATTAGCGAGAGACTCAAAAAATTATCAAATATACGAGAGGCCGGCAGAAATCCATATCCATCGAAGAGTGGAAGAAATTTTGATACAGCGGACGTTCTCGCGCGCTTCTCCAAGTTAGAGAAAGCCAAAACGTCTGTTACTCTTGCCGGAAGGATAAACTCCATCCGTAATCAGGGGAATATAGTTTTTATCGACTTATTTGATGGAACCGCCTCGATGCAAGTAGTTCTGTCTAAAAAAGAAGCTCAGCATTTCGAGTTTTGGAAAAAGAATCTGGATATTGGTGATATCTCAGAATTCAGAGGAAAACTTTTCAAGACAAAACGTGGAGAGAAAAGTCTTGGCGCAATCCACGCGCGGATGCTTACAAAGAGCATTAGGCCCTTACCCCAAAGCTGGTTTGGTTTGAAGGACGAAGAGGAAAGATTAAGGAAAAGATATATAGATATACTGCTTGATCCTGACCTGAGGAGAACTTTCGAAAAGCGCTCCGAGTATATAAGAAAGCTCAGGGAATTGCTCTGGGAAGAAGGTTTTATCGAGGTGGAAACCCCGATTCTCCAGCCAATCCCGGGAGGCGCATTGGCTCGACCGTTTGAGACGAAACATAACGCTTTAGGACAGAATTTCTATTTAAGAATTGCCCCCGAGCTATACCTGAAACGACTTTTGGTTGGAGGCTTTAACAAGATATTTGAGATCGGGAGGGTATTCAGAAACGAAGGAATGGACAGAGAGCACAACCCCGAGTTTACTATGCTCGAACTCTACTGGACCTACGCAGACTACAGGGACATGATCGGTCTAACCAAAAAAATTTTAAAACCGATAGTTAAAGGAAAGTGGGCCGAGGTTTCATATATAGATGCGGTTAAGAAATATGCCGGAAAGAGCGAGGCCGAGATAAGAAGAATGAAAGGCGGCCCACTCGATGAGTTATTTAAGAAGCAAGTTAGGCCGAAATTAGTAAAGCCGACAATAGTTTACGGACTTCCAAAATCGTTATCGCCGCTTGCGAAGTCAGTTGAGGGAGATGAAGAAATAACAGAGCGATTCCAGTTTATTATCGACGGCATGGAAATCGCGAACGGCTTCTCTGAACTTAACGATCCGATAGATCAGCGCGAGAGAATGGAAGAGCAGGAGAAAATGTATAGGGGAGGTGACGAAGAAGCTTCTAGAATGGACGAAGATTTTCTTGAAGCGCTTGAATATGGAATGCCTACAGCCGCAGGTCTTGGTGTCGGAATCGACAGAGTTGCGGCGTTATACGCCGGCAAGAAATCCATCAAAGATGTCATAATTTTTCCCACACTTAGAAATAAAAAATAATTATGTTGGATCCAAATTTTATACGAGAGAATACGCAAGCCGTTAGACATGGCATGCAGAGACGTGGTATGGATGCCGGTATTGTTGATCATTTTATGACGGCAGACAGTAAGTGGCTTGCGGTTCTTTCTGACATTGAGAAGATTCGTGCAGAGAAGAATAAACTCGGAAAAGACAACATAATCAAAGCGAAAGAGCTTAAGATTAACGAAAAAAAGCGTGAGGAAGAACTAAAAAAAATTGTCGAGGAACGCTTTGGGCTGTTAGAGAAAATACCTAATGTGCCGGAGAGCAGTGTGCCTGATGGAAGTGGTGATGAAAATAATGAAGAGTTGAGCCGGTGGGGAGATCTACCAAAATTTGATTTTGCGCCGAGAGATTATTTGGAACTGGCCGGCGACCTCATTGATACGGAGAGGGCCGCAAGAGTTTCTGGTACTAGGTTCGGCTATCTCCTTGGAGATGTTGCGCTTCTAGAATTTGCTGTAGTTAAATACGCGTTTGACGTACTAGTTAAGAAAGGATTTGTTCCAGTTGTTCCGCCAGTGCTTATAAAGACGCAACCGATGAAAGCCATGGGGAAAACCAAATTTATCGCGGACGGCGATGCCTACCGCATAGAGGGCGACGATCTCTATCTTGTCGGTACTGCTGAAGATACGATAGGTCCATTTCACATGGGGGAGAAGTTTGGTAAAGGAGATCTACCAAAGCGGTACGCTGGCTTTTCTACGGCGTTTAGAAGAGAGGCTGGTTCGTATGGGAAGGACACAAAAGGAATATTGAGAGTCCATCAATTCGATAAAGTTGAAATGTTCGCGTTTACTGATCCGCAGAGTTCTGTAAAAGAAAATGACTTTCTTCTGGAAACCCAGGAGGAATTAATGCAGGGCCTTGACCTGCCGTACAGAGTCGTACGAGTTTGCGCGGGCGAGATGGGATTCACGGCTACGAATCAGTACGACATTGAAGCCTGGGTTCCGAGCGAGGGGAAATATAGAGAGACTCACTCATGCTCCAATACAACTAATTTTCAGTCAGGCGGACTTAACATCAGGAACGCGGATGGCGAATATGTCCATATGTTGAACGCTACGGCATTCGCAATCGGTAGGACTTTGATCGCGATTATAGAGAACAATCAGACTAAAGACGGTAGTATAAAGATACCAAAAGCACTCCAGGATTATGTCGGCAAGAAGAAGATCAAGGCCGCACCCGGTTCTTAAGCGAGTTCTACTATTCTCTGCGGTTTTTTTATTGCTCGGCGGAGTGGCCTACGCAGTGTGGTTCTCAGATTTGTTTAAAATACAGACGATTGAGGTTTTAGGAGCCCGACTTGTGGAGGAAGGGACGATTTCAGGTCCTACAGGGGGAAATATTTTGTTTTGGAAAACGCCGATCACTGTAGGGGATTTTCCACAGCTCGCAAATATAACAGTTGAGAAAGATTATGCTAACCGCACTGTGAAAATTACTGTTGAGGAGCGCGGGAAGGTTTTAATTTGGTGCGATGGCGAAAACGAGAGTTGTTTTTGGGCTGATGAAAATGGGTTCATCTTTACGGAAGCTCCAATTCCCGAGGGGACGTTGGTCGTAAACGTTGTAAAAGATTACACAAATAGAGAATTGAAGATTGGAGAGAGCGTTCTCCCAGCCGATTTGTTTGTAAACTTGAAATATGCCATCGAATTATTGGAAGGTCTCGACGCGTCTGTAAAGGAGATTCGTCTCGATGATCTGAAATTTAAGGAAGCGGCGGCGGTTATCGCAGGTGGTCCCGAGATTTACTTCAGTCTTACTTTCGACCCTCGTTTTGGCAAAGGTGTGCTTGAGTCGCTTATGGGCTCGCCTGACTGGGGAGCGATTAGGTACGTGGATTTACGAGTAGAAAATAGAGCTTATTATTCGCTTTAGCGGAGTTTGTAAATAAATATCGAAGTGCCGGCTACCGCATATGGTTCTTGCGGATTTTTGAGCCACTGATATTCGTCCTCCGGTGCTCTGTAAAAAGTTCCTGTCCTCGGCTGCGTTGCGCCTTGAATTTGATTTACAGAAACCGCCAGCCACTCGATGTTACTCTCAAGCGGGTTGCCCTTTGCTGAATTCCAGTTCTCAGCCACGCCCGGCATATAATATTGAGGATTTCCTGCGCCAAAGTAATTGACTGCGATTCTATCAATATTGTTTTCCTCCACGTATGTTTCGAGTCGTTTCAAGTCCTGCCCCCAGTCGTAGTTTGAATCTGTTATGTATTGCCAGCCATTCTTTGTCCCGACGAATTCGTTGTAGTAAGAAAGGTAATATGGATATGCAAGCGCGACATCGGCTAGAAACCAAAGCGTTATTAGGTAGACAAACCCAACTTTGAAAGATTTCCGTGGGCCGTTTCCATGCACCCACTTTTTTATGGATTCTGTACCGAGGATATACATAAATGGCATCATCGGCATTAAGTGCCTTACTCCGATGTTGAGCGGACTATTTATACTCCAGACCCCATAGATGACGAGAAACATCAGCATCGAGAATTCTGCGGTGTGTGTGCCAAAGTAGTTAACAAATTTGTGTCGTTTCTTCGCAATAAAAGTCTTGCCAATTCTGTATGCCCCGGAAAGAAAGCCAAGCCCCACTAATATCAAGAGAGGCAAAGGTTCTTTAAGAGCGTATGCCGCTGGGAAATATAATTTATTACCCAAATTCGAGACCTCTCCTAAAAAGTATGCTGTGTTTCCGCCCGCGGATCTTTGTATAACCATTAGAATCCCGAGGAGATAATGTCCGACAGGCCTTATCATCGGTTTGTCCGCCATCCATATAACAACTTCCGCCGCGCAGCGTTTTGGGTTTATCGCGTAGCATGGTTCGCCGGCTACGGGCTGGCCATCCGCGAAAGTGCTCAAAATAAACTGTGTGTCTGAGAGCTGTTTTGCCGGTGGATAATTAATCGTGGTTAAAAAGTAAAAAGGATAAAGCAAAGAGAATCCTATTATAAAGACCAGAGCGACTTTTCCTAAGTGCTTAAATCCTAATAGCAAGAAGTACTTAAACTTATTGGATTGTATTAATTTTCTAGTTCGTAAGATTTCTACTATCCAATAAACGAAGATTAGAAGGAGAAATAATGGGATAAGAAGAACGGTCGAGAATTTCATCAATGCCGCGACTCCGAATGCGAGACCCGCCCATATTAAATGTTTTCTCGAGGGGCGGTCTAGATATTTAACCAAGTAATACATCGCAGCGAATGTTCCTAATACCGCGCCTACGTCGGTTGTCACATAATGCCCATGCGCAAGGAAATTTGGCGAGAGTGCGGTGAGGACTGTTGGTAGTAATGCCCACTTTGGCCCCATTAATTCTTTGGACCAGACGAATATGAAGACTATAAGGATGAGGGTGAGCAACATCGGGCCGACCCTTGCCAATTGTATTATTTGATCGGGGTCATTTCCGTAGTCGTACAGAAATTTTGCGCCGATATCCCACTGGCCGTTCACTGAATCAATCCAACTCAAACTATCGGTGGGGAAGTTTAAATCGAAGAAAAGAAGCGGGATCCCAGAGAGAATCTTAACAAGTGGTGGGTGTTCTGGGTTTAACCTATAGTCGAGATACCGTACATAGCTGTACCCAGATGGAATATGAGCCAGTTCGTCCTGTGTTCCGGCCTCCTGTATGGAGACTGCCACCATAACGGCTAGGGAAACGAGTAGAATCAGAGCAACCGTGAACTTATAGGATTTATCCATTAATATTGATTATATCAGATGAAGAAGCTTTACTGGACGAATCATTCACAGGCAAAGATGCGGTATTACAGATTGTCAGAACAGCGAGTTAAGCGTGTCATTAGAAATCCTTTCCGTGTTGAAGAAGGCATTGCGGAAGACACAATTGCCGTTATGCAGCCGTTTGGTAACAAGAAAGATAGGGAAATTTGGGTGATGGTTGCCGATACTAAAGAAAAAAGACGTGTGATCTCAGCGTGGATATATCCTGGGAGAACTAGGGCGGGGGATCCGTTGCCGGATGAGATAATCAGAGAATTTAGAGAGGCGTTGTAGACTTTTTTCTCCGAAAAGGTAAACTTGTTTTATCACCCCCTTACAGAGCAAAGAAGAGGGGGAGTTTGTGTATCTAAAAAGTACAAATGACAAATGGCAAGCTTCAAATGACGAATAACGAGTTCCAAATTAAATCGAATAACAAACCAGCTGGGGATCAGCCAGACGCCATTAAAAAACTTGTGTCTGGTTTGGGCACTGGACATAAGCACCAGACATTGCTTGGTGTTACAGGATCCGGCAAGACCTTCACGATTGCAAATGTCATCGAGAAAATTCAAAAGCCCACGCTTGTCATAGCACACAATAAAACTCTTGCCGCACAGCTCTGCAATGAATTCAGAGAACTTTTTCCGAAAAACGCGGTTCATTACTTCGTATCGTACTACGACTATTATCAACCCGAGGCGTATATACCGACAACGGATACGTATATAGGTAAGGAAGCATTGATAAACGACGAAATTGATAGATTGCGTCACGCGGCGACAATGTCGCTTCTCACACGTAACGACGTTATAGTCGTTGCCTCCGTGTCTTGTATCTACGGTCTCGGTGCCCCGGAAGAATACGAAGCTGGAATAATTCATTTTAGAAAAGGCGATCAGCTAACGCGAAAGGATTTGATGAAAAAGCTTATCCAAATGCACTTTACCCGCACTACCGCAGACTTAAAGCGCGGAACTTTTCGTTTGACTGGCGATAATTGGGAAATTATGCCGCCCTACGAGGAAGTTATCTACAATTTCGTGTTGAAGGAAAATCAGATCGAGAAAATCTATGTAATCGATCCCGTCAAAGGTTTTGAGGAGGGGAGGACTCCTACAACGACGGACGTTTTTATTTCTCCAGCAAAGCATTTCTTGACGCCGGAGGATGAAAGACAGAGAGCGCTGAAATTAATTAAAGAGGAACTTAACGACCAACTTCTAAAGTTCGAGAAAGAGAAAAAATATCTCGAGGCCGAAAGATTAGAAAGGAGAACCAAGGCTGATATGGCGATGATACGCGAAGTCGGCTACTGCAACGGGATCGAGAATTACTCGAGACATCTCTCCGGAAGAAGGGAAGGTGAGCCACCGGCGACACTCTTGAATTATTTTCCCCATTCGACAGGCTCAGGGCAAGAAGCCGGCTTTCTCACTGTAATCGATGAGTCCCACGTTACAGTTCCGCAGCTCGGCGGAATGTATGAAGGAGACGCATCGCGCAAGAGAACGCTTGTTGAACACGGATTTAGATTGCCATCCGCGAAAGACAATCGTCCTCTAAGATTCCCTGAATTTATGAAAAGAATTGGGCAAGTTATTTATACATCCGCGACCCCCGGACCGTACGAGAAAAAAGTGAGCGGGCAGATTGTTGAACAAATCATTCGTCCCACTGGACTCGTTGATCCGAAAGTTACGATTCTCCCAGCACGCGGGCAGATAGACAACCTCCTCCCTAGAGTGGAAGAGCGCGTGAATCCGCCGGCTGGTGGAGTAAAAGAGAGGGTGCTTATCACGACTCTTACAAAACGGATGGCGGAAGACTTGAGCGAATATATGCATGAGAAAAAATTTAAGGTGGCCTACCTTCATAGTGATGTGAAAACACTTGAGCGAATCAAGATTTTAACCGCATTGAGACGTGGAAATTTCGATGTGCTTGTCGGCGTGAATCTCCTGCGCGAAGGACTAGACTTGCCGGAGGTCTCGCTAGTTGCAATTTTAGATGCTGACAAGGAAGGATTTTTAAGAAGTGAAACTTCTCTAATTCAGACAATAGGTCGCGCCGCGAGAAACGTGAGAGGAGAGGTTCTAATTTACGCCGACAATATTACAGGATCTATAAAGAAGGCAGTCGATGAGACAGACAGGCGGCGAAAACTTCAGATTGCCTATAACAAAAAACACAACATCACACCGAAGACAATTGTTAAGAAGATTTCCGACATAGTTCCAATAGAGGACATACTCGAGCTTGAGACCAGGCCGATACCTAAGTCCAAGAAACAAGTAGAAACATTGATTAAAGAGAAGGAACGTGAGATGAGAGAAGCCGCTTCAGGGCTCGACTTTGAGCTTGCCGCGATTTTAAGGGACGAGATAGTTCTTTTGAAAAGCGGAGGCAAGGCGAAGAAAGAAATTGAATATATAAGATCGAGAAGAAAATGATAGACAAAATTATAATCCGCGGTGCGCGGGAACATAACCTAAAAAATATCGACCTAGAGATTCCGAGAAACAAGATGATTGTTTTTACTGGTCTTTCGGGCTCAGGGAAATCCTCTCTCGCTTTTGACACCATTTTTGCCGAGGGGCAGAGAAGGTATATAGAATCACTTTCTGCTTACGCCAGGCAGTTTCTGGGGAGACTCGATAAGCCGGACGTCGATGAAATAGAAGGACTTTCTCCCGCCATTTCCATAGATCAGAAAGCGCATTCTTCTAACCCACGCTCGACAGTAGCCACCATTACAGAAATCTATGACTATTTGAGAGTTTTGTTTTCGCGGGCTGGAAAGCCATTTTGCCCGATCTGCGGGAAAGAAATCCGGAGTATGGATTTAAGCGAAATAGTCGATTCGGTCATAGCAGCAATTAAGGAATACAAAGAGACCAAAGAACTTGTCATAATGGCGCCCGTCGTGCGAGGAAGAAAAGGGGAGTACTATCAGCTCCTTTATGATTTTCTCGGAAGCGGTTTCACAGAAGCGCGCGTGGACGGCGAATTCAAATCGCTCCGGGAAAGAATCGATATGAGCAGGTATAAACAGCACACGATAGAGCTCGTATTAGATAAAATTCTTTCAAATCTGGACTTCAGCGATAAGGACAACAGGCTTCGTTTGAGCGAGGCAGTCGAAAAAGCCTTGAAGTATGGGCGCGACGTAGTGACTGTAATGTTTTCTCCTACAGAGAGTGGGCTTTATACAAAAGTGACGAGAGGAAAAGAAGTAAGAGGCAAGGAACGCGAGGTTAGTTTTTCGTCCAAGTTTTCCTGCCCAAACGATAATTTTTCGTTTCCTGATATAGAGCCGAGATTGTTTTCATTCAACAGCCCTTACGGAGCGTGTGAGGCATGCCACGGATTGGGCACGAAAGATGTATGGTCAGAAAAAATATGCGAAGAGTGCTATGGCAAAAGACTGCGACCGGAAGCGCTAAATGTCCTAATGGCGGGCAAAAATATATCGGAAGTGTCTGGTTTCTCCGTTGGCGAAGCTCTAAAGTTTTTCCATTCCCTAGACAAGAAATTGGATAAGAATCAAAAAGACATTGCGGAGACACCGCTTCGGGAAATTAATAACAGACTTTCGTTTATGAATGACGTAGGGTTAGATTATCTCACACTTGCTAGAAAAGCCGGGACTCTCTCTGGAGGTGAATCACAAAGAATTCGACTTGCCTCCCAAATCGGCTCGCGTCTTGTCGGGGCGCTTTATATTCTCGATGAGCCGACTATAGGCCTTCACCAGAGAGATAACGACAAATTGATCGAGACTCTACACGAGCTCCGTGATTTGGGTAACACAATCATAGTTGTTGAGCACGACGAGGCAACCATAAGAGCAAGCGATTATCTAGTTGATATAGGGCCTAGGGCGGGGGTTCACGGAGGTGAGATTGTTGTAACGGGCGCGATCCCTGACATTATCAAGGACAAGAAAAAGAAGTCTCTTACGCTCGATTACTTACGCGGAGACGAGAAAATCGAAATTCCTAAACATAGGCGGAAAGTTAAAACTCCGGGAGATTTTCTAAAGATTAAAGGAGCCACCGAAAATAATCTTCAGAATTTGGATGTGGACATACCCCTGCGCAAATTAAATGTTGTAACAGGAGTATCCGGATCAGGAAAGAGTACGCTTATTTACGACGTTTTGTACAAAACGCTGGCCAATAAGTTTAATAAAGCAAGCTATAGCCCTGGTAAGCACCACGCCATTCTAGGGCTCGAGTATATAAATAGGGTCGTAAATGTAGATCAGTCGCCGATTGGTCGCACGCCTCGCTCAAACCCCGCGACATACGTTGGTGCGTGGATCCACATCAGAGAGTTATTTGTCTCAACAGACGATGCTCGAATTCGCGGATGGAGACCGGGGAGGTTTAGCTTCAATGTTAAAGGAGGACGTTGTGACAATTGTGAGGGGCATGGACAAATCGCAATCGAGATGCACTTTTTGCCGACCGTTTATGTAAACTGCGATGTTTGCAAAGGTAAGAGGTTTAATAAAGAGACGCTCGAGGTTGATTACCACGGTAAAAACATTTACGAAGTTCTAGAACTCACAATCGAGGAAGCGGTTAAGTTCTTCGAAGATATCCCATGGCTTTACGAGAAGCTTAAAGTTCTCGACGAAGTCGGTCTAGGATACCTGAAACTTGGCCAGTCCGCAGTTACTCTCTCTGGTGGTGAGGCACAGCGCGTGAAGTTGGCGAAAGAGTTAGGCAAGCGTGATACGAGAAGGACGCTTTATCTCCTTGATGAGCCGACCGTAGGTCTTCACTACGACGACGTTAAAAAATTACTTGTTGTTCTTCAGCGTCTCGTGGATAGGGGAAACACCGTTGTGATTATTGAACACAACTTGGATGTGATAAAAACAGCCGACTGGGTGATTGATTTGGGCCCCGAGGGAGGGGATAAAGGTGGTAGGGTTGTCGCCAAAGGCACGCCGGAGGAGATAGTGCGGTGCAAGGATAGCTATACGGGTGAGTATTTGAGAAAAGTCTTGAAATAGAGCTAGCTTGACTTTGGAACCCGTGTGTGCTAAACTCGCCCCTAGAAGTAAAATTGCTAAGTATTAACGACGCCGTTTTGCTTTAATACAAAGGTCATAAGTAAAAAGCGAGATGGCAGATAACGAACGAGGGGGTGGCTTTGAAAGGAAGATGTACCAGGGAGACTGGAAATGCAGCAATTGCGGAGCCGCAATTACTGAACTTCCCTTTGAGCCGGACCCCGCACGTCTGGACCAGCTGCTTTGCCGAGACTGTCACAGACAGCGCAGGCAACAGCGCGGATACTAGATAGCGAAGAAAGGAGCCCCCACGGGGGCTCTTTTCGTATGATATACTTTTTTCGTATGGATGAGCTAAAATCGTTCAAGATTAAAGAAGAAAGAGAGATCGTAAAGAGTGACGACGGGAAACTTTCGTGGATTGAAAATGATCTAATTACGCCTTCTGGCGAGAAGGTTACATGGTCTCGAGCGCGGGCGAGTAATGATGTGGTAGTGATAGTTCCGCTCGCGGAAGATAACGAAGTATATCTCAAAAGAGAATGGAGGTTGTCTTCCGGAGATTTTGTATGGGAATTTCCGAGTGGCTATATGGAGAAAGGAGAAGAAATCTTTGAGACAGCGCAGAGAGAAGTTCAGGAAGAAATAGGATTCAAAGCAGGAAAACTGGAAAAACTTGCGACATTCGCTCTGGCAGAGCGGTTTAGCGCAACTTACCATTTGGTTCTTGCGAGTAATCTCACTCCGTCGAAGCTGGAGAGCAGTGATAAACACGAGCATCTTCAAGTTGGGAAATTCTCTATCGAGGAAGCGCGCAAGAAAACTAATGCTGGTGAAGGCGGAAAAGTGTACGCGCTTTTGGCCCTCTCTTACCTAGAGAAACCTTTTAAAGGTAGATGAACATAAAAAACTTACCCGACTCCCCAGGAGTTTATTTATTTAAGGGTGCCCGAGGAAAGATTTTATACATTGGAAAAGCTGGGAATTTGAAACGGCGTGTTTCAAGTTATTTCCAGAAATCAGGCGATAACAAGATCGAGAAGCTTATTTTAGAAGCGAAGAGAATTGATTATATAAAAACAGATACAACGATAGAGGCTCTAATTCTTGAGGCGGAGCTTATTAAGAGATACGAACCTCCGTTTAATGCGAAAGAGAAAGACGACAAAAGCTTTCTTTATGTAGATATAACCAAGAATAAGTTCCCGCAGGTTATGCTGTCCCGTGGGCGGTCTTTACCGACAACGAATTTATCTAAACGATATGGTCCATTCACTTCTGCTTCTCAAATTCGCGAGGCTCTGCGCATAATTAGGAGGATCTTTCCATATAGCGTCCATGAGGAGGAAAAAGTTGGAGTTATGAAAAAACCGTGCTTTGACCACCAACTTGGTCTTTGTCCTGGGACATGCGTGGGTTTAGCGGATAGAGGCGAGTACATAAAGGATATCGCTAATATAAAGCTTCTATTCGAAGGAAAGAAAACAAGAATCCTTTCTTCGCTCGAAAAAGATATGAAGCTTGCGAGTAAGGAGCTGAATTTCGAAAGAGCAGAGAAGCTAAAGCGACAGATATTTGCGCTCAAACATATACACGACGTTGCATTAATCGGAGACGACAGAAAATCATTCGCAGATACGAGTCACGGTGTGAAGCGTATTGAGGGATATGATATCTCGAATATTTCAGGGGACTCAGCCGTCGGCTCGATGGTCGTCTCTTCTGGCGGCGTGCCGGACAAGGATGAATATAGAAAGTTTAGAATCAAGACCGTTAGGGGCTCGAACGACGTCGCCATGCTCACAGAGGTGCTCTACAGGCGCTTTAACAACAAATGGAGACTACCGGATCTGATTCTCGTTGACGGCGGTAGTGGGCAGGTAAACGCGATTCTCAAGGTATTGCGAGGCAGGAGCTTAAGAATCCCCGTTGTCGGCCTCGCTAAGGGGCCTACGCGAAAGAAGAATGATGTAATTGGAGAAGTGCCTTCATGGACAAGCCTTAGGGAATTAATTACAGTTCGAGATGAGGCTCATCGGTTCGCTATAAGCTATCATAAGAAACTAAGAAGTGATAACTTTGTGAAGAAATAATTATGTGCGGCATCGTAGCATATCTAGGAAAAGAAAGAGCGGCTCCAATTTTGATTGACGGGCTCAAAGCATTAGAGTATCGCGGTTATGACTCTGCTGGTATAGCAGTTCTCGAGAAGGACGGAGTTTTTCTAGAACGCGCTGTGGGTAAAGTCGCGGTTCTTGAGGACAAAGTAGCGAAGCGCGGCGAGAGCGAGGGGAGCGTTGGCATTGCCCACACCAGGTGGGCGACGCACGGCGGCGTTACCGAGAGAAACGCACACCCGCACAGGGCATGCGGCGGAGCGATTTATTTAGTGCATAACGGAATTATAGAAAACTACAAAGAAATTAAGAGCGAGCTAAAAAGCAAAGGGCACGAATTTCTTTCTGAAACAGACACCGAAACGATCGCACACCTTATAGAGGATATCAGAAAGGACGTAAGCGTATTGGAGGAAGCGGTGCGTTTGGCCTTAGGGAAAGTCAGGGGCACGTACGGCATTGCGGTAGTAAGCGAAGATGAACCCGAGAAAATTGTGGCGGCAAGGAACTTCAGCCCGCTCATCCTAGGCGTTGGAAAGAATGAATTCATAATAGCATCGGATGCAACTCCGATTATGAAATTCACAAATAACGTCATTTACATAAACGATGGGGAAATTGTCACCGTAACTCCGTCGGGCTACAGAATCCGAACAATAGGCAATGAAGAGATTTCTCGTGATCCGGAAGTGCTCGACTTAGAGATCGGCATCGTTGATAAAGGTAACTATCCGCATTTTTTGCTTAAAGAAATTGACTCTGAGCCGGACGCTGTCAGAGACGCGACACGTGGAAGGTTGGAAATTGGAAGCGGCAATGCCAAACTTGGCGGAATCGAGCGTGTCGAGGATGAGATTGTTCAAGTCAATAGATTGCATATCTGCGCCTGTGGTACAGCATATCTCGCTGGAGCAGTAGGTGAATACATGATCGAAGAGTACGCTGGTGTTCCAGTAGAGCTTGATCTTGGGTCGGAGTTTCGTTATCGAAAACCAATTTTCGAGGAGAATGATATTTTCTTAGCAATTTCCCAATCAGGGGAGACTGCTGATACACTTGCTAGCTTGCGTGAAGCAAAGGAGAAAAACGTGCTGACTTTAGGCGTAGTGAATGTCGTTGGCTCCACAGTTAGCCGTGAGACCGACGCCGGCGTTTATCAGCACGCAGGCCCGGAAATTAGTGTCGCATCGAGCAAAGCGTTTGTTTCGCAGGTTGCCATCATGGCATTGCTCACGCTTTTCATGGGAAGAAGGAGAGGGATGTCATTAGTTACGGGCGAGCGTATTGCGAAGGAGTTATCTGCTGTCCCAGCTTTCATGGAATCTATTTTGAGACGCAAGGAAGAGATGAAGAAAATCGCGGCAAGATACGCAAGTTACACAAATTTTCTCTTCCTCGGTCGCAAATACAATTATCCGATCGCTCTAGAGGGGGCGCTGAAACTTAAGGAAATTTCGTATATTCATGCGGAGGGCTATGCATCCGGAGAAATGAAGCACGGGCCGATTGCTATGATCGACGAGAATTTTCCATCTGTTGTGATTGCTCCGCAAGATTCGGTCTACGAGAAAAACATCTCGAATATCCAGGAAATCAAAGCCCGCCGCGGCCCGGTTCTGGCAATTGCGACTGAAGGTGATAAGGATATTGCGAAGCTTGCCGACGACGTATTCTATATTCCAAAGACGCTCGAGATGTTAACTCCCTTACTGTCGGTAGTTCCGCTTCACCTTTTTGCGTACTATATTGCCGCCTCTAAGGGCCTAGATGTCGACAAACCGCGCAATCTTGCTAAAAGCGTCACTGTTGAATAATGAAACTCTCTGTTGGAATAGTCGGACTTCCGAATGTTGGTAAGTCAACGCTTTTCAAAGCGCTTACAAAAATAGACATAAATATCGCAAACTACCCCTTCGCGACAATAGACCCGAATGTTGGGATTGTTACGGTTCCCGATGAACGCGCAGAAAAACTCGCGGAACTAAGTAAATCTAAAGAGAAAATTCCAGCAGTCGTCGAGTTTTACGATATCGCTGGTCTTGTGAAAGGAGCCAACAAAGGCGAGGGCCTCGGAAATCAATTTTTAAATCACATACGAGAAGTCTCCGTTATTGTGCACGTTGTTCGTGCGTTTGAGTCAGCTGACATTATTCATGTTGAAAATAGTGTTGATCCAGTACGCGACATCGAGATTGTTAATACCGAACTCGCACTGAAAGATATGGAAGTTCTTGAAAAAAGAATAGACAGAGCTGCTCGTGACGCAAAGACGGGAGATAAGGAGAAAAAAAGAGAGTTGGATTTACTTGAAAGTTTAAAAAACCAGCTCGACTCAGGAGTTCTTATAAATACTTTAGACAAAGACTTATTGGAAGAGCCTGTAGTAAAAGAGCTGGGACTTCTTACTTCCAAGCCTCAATTGTTTCTTATAAACGGAAGTGAGAGTGATGTTACAGACGCGCTGAAGAACCAACTCAAGGAATTAAAGAGCGAATACATTGTTGCGGATTTAGCCGAAGGCGCTGATATAGATGAACTCGTGAGGCGAGCTTATTCGATACTCGGGCTTATTAGTTTCTTTACCACCGGAGAGAAAGAGACTCGCGCGTGGACGATTGTAAATGGTGCAAAAGCGCCGGAGGCGGCAGGTGTAATACACACTGATTTTGAAGAAAAATTTATTAGAGCAGAGGTTATAAACTGGGAGGAATTACTTAAAGCTGGCGGATGGAATGAGGCAAAAGGCAAGGGGCTAATAAGGATTGAAGGAAAAGAGTATGTAACTAAAGACGGCGATGTGCTCATAATACGCCATTCCTAAGGGGCTCGCTCGCATTTATTCTCCGGAACCAGAATATTTTTGTTCCTGCGACAAAAATTTCTTCTCGCTCGGATTACTGGCTCCTTCGGAGACCAAGCCCAGCAATCCTGCGCGATGTTCCGGAAGAACAAATATTCGCTCACCTTGGTCTCTCCGGTGGTATAATGTAAGTATGGAGCTTGCTTCGTCGGATGACGAAAAGATGGCTATAAGGTTTGACCCCGGAGAGGAGGTTGTCAGTGGTCTCATAAGTTTTGCGAAAGACAGCGGCATAGATGCCGCTTTTATCTCCGGCATCGGTTCTGCTAGCGAAGTGGAGTTAGGATTTTATAATGCCCTTAAGAAGGAATATCGGAAAACAGTTTTTACCGAACCTCTGGAGGTTTTGGATATGACTGGAAATTTGGGATTGCTCGATACCGAAATAACCGTACACTTACACGGTTCATTCGGCCGTCCGAATTTTGAGATGTTAGGAGGGCACATACACCGCCTCGTTGTTAACACGACTGTTGAAGTAATGCTTGATACAATGGGAGGAGAGATGAGAAGGGCGTACGATGAAGAAACCGGTCTTAATATACTCAGCTCATAATGGAAGGATTTAGAGAAAGCTTAACCGATTTTGTGTCTCCCGCGATCCTCTACGCTATTTATTTTGTAGCGCTTCTTATATTTACCGTTGTGAGCATTGCTCTTATGTATCACTGGAAGAATTACAATGCGTACTCCTCGATACCGAAGAGGATGATAAGGACGTATTTCTTGGTGTCTGGAGCATTTCTTTTCGCAATGCTTATTGCAGTTATCGCGTATTCGACATGATCAACTTAGGAGAAGGAGAAAAAGTAGTGTACGAAGTGAGAAAGCACTGGTATATCTTACTTGTGGAAAGTCTTGTGACGAGTGCTCTTTTCCTTGTGCCTTGGGTCGTGTTTTTTGGTCTCGACAGTCTCAACGTTGAGCTTTCGAACAAAGAGGGGACTCTTCTCTTCTTTTTCGCGGTGTTGTGGCTTTTTATGACGTGGATAACATTTATGGTTATCTGGACGAATTACTATCTCGATGTCTGGCTCATAACGACCAAACGGATAATTGATATTGAACAGTTCAGCCTTTTTAGCAGGGATATGTCGGAGTTTCGGCTCGATAGGATACAGGATGTGACAATCGAAGTTAAGGGCATTTTGCCTACTTTGCTCCACTTTGGAGACGTTCATGTACAAACTGCCGGCGCCGATAGGGATTTCATCATAAAAGGTGTTCCGAATCCGTATAAATTTCGCGATATCCTTGTGAAGGAACACGATCGGGCGGCTGCGGAGGTCAGCTCTAAGAGCGGTACCAGATAGTTTTGCACAGGCAGGTTCCTGGGTCTGGTATAATGAATACATAGAATCGGATAGGGATGTTCCCCTATGCGGAAAAGGTCGCCGAAATTGTTAAGTTAGTCTAAAAAATATGGGTACAATTCAATGGGTAGTTCTAGCGGTAGTCGTTGTTGCCGTCCTTGTGTTGTGGTTTGTCTCGAAAAAGAAGAAAGGAGGGGGTAAGCCACAAGGAGGAGCTCCAATCCAGTAAGCTAGAGGCTAGATAAACACTTAGTAAAACGCCCCAATCGGGGCGTTTTACGGTTCTCCAGGTTTGCGTTTATTAGACTAGGATTGACAAATCGGCGGAAACGGTGTATAAATAGACTACAGGATCAGGATTAGTCAGCTCTTCAACAACCTGGAGGAACGATGGCCCAAAAGGTCAAGTTCCCGGCTCTGAAGGATATGGAACGGTTCGTCGTTGTCGCTTCGGACGAGGAAGACTGCATAGCGAAGTACACCGCAGAGAAGCCCGACCTCGAGAAGTTGGGCTGGGAGTGCAAGGTGTACGCACCGGGCGAGTATCCCTGCGTGATCAGGGGTTACGAAGACCGGAACGGCTGGCAGGTCGTCTGCGAGGCACATATCCGTAGCGGCAAGGTCGTAACGGATATGTATGCCTTCAACGTCCACGAGCGACAGATGGTTAGCCGTTACCCGAACGACTTTCTGGCCAGGAGCATTCTGGCCCAGACGATTGGGACGGCTACGGACCGTCTGATTCCCAAGAGCAGGGACCGGAGGAACAAATAACGGGGTTTGGCGCAAGTCAGACCCCGTTCACGTTTTTATATGGATTTTGTGAGCACAGACTTTATAATGGCACTATGGTAAAGATTGACGATAAACTTTATCAATGCGAGAAATGCGGATCGCATTATGTCGAGAAGAATATCGCGGAGGAGTGCGAGGAATTTTGTAAGAAATATAACGCGTGCAATATAGAAATCATAAAATATGCAGTTGAGAACAAGTAGTTTTAAGAGCAGAGTCCTAGGTGTTGTCGCGGAAATTCCAAAAGGGGAAACGCGAACTTACAAACAAGTTGCGGCTCTTGCCGGAAGCCCGAATGCATACCGCGCAGTCGGGAATATTATGAGTAAAAATAACAATCCCAAAGTACCATGCCACAGAGTCGTGAAATCCGACGGAACAGCCGGAGGATACAGCGGCAGAGGTGGGAGAGCTGGTAAAGTAAATATTCTAAAAAAAGAAGGAGCTATATAAAATGGATTTATCACAGAAAAAATGCGTTCCGTGCGAAGGAGGTGAAATCCCACTCGATGAAGAATCCGCGAAGGAGCTTAAGAAATTAATCGATCCCAACTGGGAACTAGAAGCTAAGAAAATTAATAGAGAGTTTGTTTTTAAAAACTTTGCGGAGGCGGTAGGGTTTATAAACAAAGTTGCAGAAATTGCCGAGTCAGAAGGGCACCACCCCGATATAAACCTTCATTCGTACAAGAAAGTTAAAATAGACTTATCAACTCACGCGATAGGCGGGCTTTCCGGAAACGATTTTATATTGGCGGCTAAAATAGACAAACTCGTCTAGTAATTCCACTTCTTAACTGCGTGTCCTTCCTCAAACGCGGCTGCTGTCTGAACTCCGGCAACTGCTTTTTCTTGGAATTCTTCGAGGTTTTTTGCTCCGGCATAACTCATGGCGCTTCTTAGGCCCGAGATTAAATAATCTATCAAGTCTTCCGCTCCGGCATAATTCTCGCTCAAGTAAATCTTGCCTTCGTTTGTTCCTTCTCGGAAATATTTCTTCTTTTCTAAATCAAATGGCTCGAGGTGTTTAAATTTCTCATTTACTGCGAGAGTGGATGCCATACCGACGCTCACTTTGTACGGCCTGCCTTCTTCGTCGAACTGTATGTCGCCGGGGCTCTCGTGCGTGCCGGCAAATATTGTTCCGATCATTGTGTTCGAAGCTCCCGCGGCCATCGCAAGAACTAAACTTCTCGGCTCTCTTATCCCTCCGTCTGCCCATATGTGTCCGTCTTTCTTTTTTGCCGCCTTAACACATTCAATGACAGCCGAGAGCTGCGGTCTGCCTGTTGCAGTCATAATTCTAGTTGTACAGCTTCCGCCTGATCCTATGCCGACATTCACAATGTTCGCACCTGCGTTAAGCAAATCCTCTGTAGCTTTTCCGGTTGCAACTTGCGCGGCGTGGATTATAACGTCTTTTCCAACCGCTTCTCTCACCGCTTTTACGGAATCTATCATTCGCCTTGAATGACCGTGTGCAGTGTCTATGGCTATTATGTCGACGCCAATTTCGACTAATCTTTCCGCTTTCTTCACTATGTCGCCGCTTGCGCCAATCGCGACAGCTGTTATAAATTTCCCTTTCTTATTAAGAGCGGGTTTATAAATTTCAGAGCGAACCGCTCCTTTCTTAGTTAATATCCCGAGAAGTTCGCCGGACTTATTAATTATCGGGAGCACGTTTACGTGACTCTTGTGAAGTTTTTCGAAAGCTTCTCTCGGGGTCACCGTGTCATCCGCGTAGATTATATCGGTTGTCATAACTCCGCCTATGTTTGAAAATTTGTCGCGTCCTTCGGCGTCGTCTTCTGTAAAAACGCCGATTGGCTTGTTGCCATTGTCTACAACTATTATCGCTCCGTGTGATCTCTTGTGAATTAAATTCAACGCGGTTTGTATAGATTCGTCCTCGTTGAGTACCACCGGAGTTTCAAAAACTGGATGCCGTGATTTCAGATATTCAACCGTAATCTCAATTTTTTCCCTTGGAGTGTCCTGCGTCAAAATAACCAAGCCTCCGCGTCTCGTAACGGTTTCGGCCATCCGCTTTCCAGCGGCGGATGTCATATTAGCTACGGTTATTGGAATGGTTGCTCCGGTGTTATCGGGTGGAGTGATATCCACGTCCATCCTGGAATCTACTTCGGAATATTGGGGTACAAGAAAGACGTCTTCGTAAGTTAATTCTTTGTCTTCATCTTCCTTGTGTAAGAAACGCATTTAAAATTAAAACCCATACTCTATATTGTGACAGGTCGGGATTTTTTTCAAATGTGGATTACTTGGCAGAATGGGGGAAGTTGTGGCACAATTTATGACGCTATGAATGAATCTCTAGGAGAGCTTCTGAGAGCCAACGGAATTTCACCACTTTTCTTGCTTATTTATCTCTGGACTTTGCCGTGGAAAGGAGTCGCCCTGTGGAAAGCTGCAGGGAAGAAACACTTGGGTTGGTTTATCGCGCTTCTTCTTGTAAACAGCGCCGCGCTTATGGAGGCCCTTTACATTTTTTACTTCAGCAAGAAATCAGGCAAGAAAGAGAAGCAACCCGTGGCGAGCTAAGATGGCTGACATAAAAGTGTCACCCGTGAGTGACGACAACGATGAATATATCTATGATGTCGAAGTCACGGAAGGCGGTTCTGCGACTGAGCACAGAGTTACTTTAGCTTTTGATTATTACGAGACTATAACTAACGGCGAGATTGATCCCGACGAGCTCGTAAAAAAGTCATTCGAATTTCTTTTGGACAAAGAACCTAAAGAGGCGATATTGGGGGAATTCAATATCGAAGAAATTTTGCAGCACTTCCCAGATTTTGAGGACGAAGTGTTAAGCACCGAATAATGGAGAAGCTGACGTTTAGCACAAAAGAAAAACGTGAGGTAATAGACATAACGGATAATATAGCCGAGGCGCTCGTAAAGCTTGGCGCGGAAAACGGTGTCTGTAATCTTTTAATACTTCACACCACTGCCGCTTTGACTGTTGGTGAGCTCGAGGCCGGCAATGGGCCTGATTTACTCACAGCGCTTGAATCAATCGCGCCGAAATTAAAATATCTTCATTCCGAGGACCCCACGCACGTCGGGGCGCATATTTTATCAGCCTTGATAGGAAGTTCGCTTTCTTTGCCGGTAGAGGATGGTAAACTCTGCCTCGGCAAATGGCAGAGAATCACGCTCGTGGAGCTCGATGGCCCGCGCGAGAGGAGCATTGACCTCACATTCATTTCGAATGGCTAAGTTAATTTTTGATATAGAGACTGCCGGAGAAGATTTTGATAGTTTAGACGAAACAACTCAAAAAATGCTTACCCGCTGGGTTAAGCAGAATATTGTCGCAAACTCCGATGAATATGAGAAAGCGCTAGACGGCGTGAAGCACGACACGGTGTTTTCTCCCCTGACTTCGCAGATTGTCGCAATTGGGGTCTTGGATTACGAAAAAGACAAAGGCGTAGTCTATTTTCAGGCCCCAGGCGAGAATATCGAAAAGTTTGAGGAGAATGGAATTGAGTTCAAGCCAACGACTGAAAAGGAGATGTTGGAAGGATTTTGGAAGGGTGCAGAAAATTATAATGAGTTTATAAGCTTTAACGGTAGGGGATTTGATGTTCCATTTATGATGATTCGGTCTGCTATTCACGGAGTCCGCGCGACAAAAGATTTAATGTCGAACAGATATCTGGGAAGTCAGAAATTCGGCGCTGTTCATGTTGATTTGCAGGATCAACTAACTTTTTATGGCGCGTTCGGAAGAAAGGGGATGAGTTTGCATATGTTTGCTAGAGCCTTCGGGATAGAAAGTCCGAAAGCGAATGGGATTTCGGGAGATGATGTTACAGGGCTTTTCAATCAAAAAAAATATAAAGACATCGCCAAATATAACGTGGGCGACCTTCACGCCACAAAAGAACTCTACGATTACTGGCAAAAATACATTAGGTTTTGAAATGAGTCTCCAAAAATGCGAACGACCCCGAGCCTTGAGAGGACCGGGGTCGTCTCGCGGATTCGGGGTCAGGATTCTTCGTCGCTCGTTTCTCTGGATCTGTATTCCTCGACCAAGTCGCTGAAGAGCCAGTACCAGAAGCGGTTCGGCTTCTTCTTGCCCATGAGGGCGCCGTGCTCCGCAAGCATGATTTCTACTTCGACTGCCGGCAGTCGCTGGTTCACAAACCAGTGGCGTATCCATAACCAGATCGCGTAGACGATCATGGAGACAAGAATGCCAATTCCGTTTATCTCCGGCCCCTTAGAAAGGAACACGAAGACGAGAGCGACGACGAAGGCGGAGATGATGATGTGGGGAGCCGTAAGGACAAACCGTTGCAGTTTCATTGCGATTTCCCTTCATTGAGTTTTGGTGAGCTACGCCCAATATGCTACTGGGGGAAATGTATGTCAATTCGCGCCTGCCCTGTCTTCGACTCTGAGGGATGAGCCCTCAGGCTCAGACTCGAATGAGAACGAAGTTGAATGGGCCGAAGGGCTTGTCCTGAGCAAAGTCGAAGGATTTTGAGATTTCTGGATCAGTGATCCTTTATTTTGATTTCTGCTTTTCCACCGCTAGCTGTAATTTCTGCTGTTCCTCCTATTGGGAATGTTATCCTCGGTTCCGTGTGACTTGTGTCAGTATCTGCTATTACCGGCATTCCATCGAGTGATTTTTTGTTTTTGATTATTGCGATTATATCCTCGCGCGAGACCTCCGCTTTTTTCTCAAATCTTCCGATTACAATACCCCTAACTCCTTTGAAATCAGGTAGTTGAGTAAGCGATTCCAAATCTCTATCAAATGTCACCCTATTCGTAGTTTCGTCGTCCTCTAGAAAAAGTATCGAATCCTCGAGCGACGACATAAACTCCGTTCCTTGTAAAAGATTTAGCGTGCAGAGATTTCCGCCGATTATGGTTCCATTTGCCTCCCCTTCGTTAATAACCAAATAGCCATCGTTCTTTATTAGATTTCTATTCTCCTGGTCTTTGTACCATTCGTCGTTACTCCAATATTCTGGCGCTTTGACTTCAAATGGCCCGTTCTCGAACAAGCATTTTTTGAAATGCTCTAGTGTATAGTCGAAATGTTTCTTCTGTCCGAACGTTGAATAATGCGGGCCGCTGTATGTCACGAGTCCTGTTTTTGTATAAAATGCGTTATTTAGCGCGGTTATATCGGAATAGCCGCAGAAGATTTTCGGATTCGCTTTGATGAGTTCATAGTCTAGATGGGGAAGTAGCTGGTTTGAGTTAAACCCACCGATTACGGCTATAATCATTTTTATTGATTTGTCCGCGAATGCTTCATGCAAATCGGTCACTCGCGATTCGATTGACGATGAAAGTGCGTCGTCCATTTCCTCTGCGTGCTTTGAAAAGCTAAGGCTCAAACCCATTTCTTCAAAGCGTTTGTCTGCGATTTCTCTAGACTCCTTGGATATGATTCCCAAGCTTCTTGCGGGAGCTACAACGCGCACTTCGTCGCCAGCCCTTAGCTTGTCCGGAAATATCTTATTCATACGCTGATTATCCATTATAGATACTGTTTTTGCTACTCGCTACATACTACTCACTACCTACTAGTCTGGGTTTTGAGATTTTTGGATTCGAGGGGCGAGCTCGTGTATTGTCTCTGAAAACAGAATAGCTTCGCTCCAGCGGCGAAGCTTTCTTCCCGCTCGGATTGTTGGCCACGCCGATGGCGGGGACCAAGCCCAACAATCCTGCGCGAGGTTTCATCGACAATACACTCACTCACTTTGTTCCCGAGCGTACCAGCGAGCCTCAGGACACTCGCAATATATTTTTATATATGTTGTTCCCCAAGCTCTTTTGCTGCGCAAAAGTTTATAGAAAAGATGTAAGCTTGCCGGCCCAGGGCCAAGGAAATTGCGAGTTGGGTTGATTTGCGCCCGCATTTTTCGGGGAATATACTGCAAATAGGCGTAGTATGTTCAATGAACGTTTATTGAACGTTCAAAAAGGTTATGCACGAAAACGTACGAAAAATAGTTAAAAACGGGCGGGGGAGCTATTACATCAACATCCCGAAGGAGGTTTTTAAGGATTTGCGCTGGAAGGAGAGACAGAGGGTGGTGGTCGAAAAGCGCGGAAAAACGATTATAGTCCGCGATTGGAAAAAGAAATAGATATGAGTAAGCCACATATTTCATACAAAGATTTCTCAATTAACGAATTAAAGGAATTGGGGAATAAGAGGTTTGTGTTCAATACGGAATACCAACGTGGTCCTGTTTGGAAAACTAGGCAAAGACAAAGACTAATAGATTCATTAATCCAGGAATATACAATCGGTGCTCTTGTGCTCAGAAATATTGGCGGGACTAGGATAGCTAAGTACGAAGTGCTTGATGGACAGCAACGCCTCGCATCGATATTTGCTTATTTAAAAGGGGATTTTAAGACATCTAGGAGCTCTGAGACTCCGGATCTTAGCTTTAAAGATCTTAAGAGTAAGAGCACCATGTACGCCCGTTTCATAGCAGCCCCCGTATTTGCTGTAATCTTACAGGGTGGTGAGGAACAAGATATAGCTGAAATTTTCACCAGACTACAGGAGGGTACACCGTTAAATACTGCTGAAAAACTTAATGCATACACCGTTAGAGGGAAAATGCGTGGAAGTGTAATTGAGTGGTCTAATCACAACTTCTTCAAGAATATAGCTATAAATGCAAATCGTTTTAACCACCGCGAAATATGTGCCAGGTTTGCATTAGTAGAGCTTGGGACTGATTTTGAAAACAGAAGATTCCCTAATCTTAGATTTTCTGATCTTTCGAAGATGTACGAGGAACATAACGAGGCACTGCCTCCTAAACTAGATCGGCGAGTAAGAGATATATTAAACTTCCTACACAAATCGTTGGGTAAAGATGCTGAACTGTTTATTATGAATAAAACAGATCTATTACAAATTTATCTACTCTGTTCATATCTACTTAGAGGAAACTACTCGGTAAAGAATGATAAGTTTCGTTCTGATTTCCAGGATTTTACAAGAAAGTTCATTTCCGACGTAGGTGACGTCAGTAAAAGAGGAGTGCATGAAAAATATCGCGACCTGCGTGGCAGAGGTCAGACCCCAGAGAATATAGAAAAAAGATTCAAAATAATGTGGGATCTTCTAAGTAAATCTGTAAAGTTGAAAAAAACGGACGAAAATAGACTATTTACTCCTGTTCAAAAACAGAAGATTTATACACTAGCAGATGGTGTGTGTGAAAGATGTGAGAAAAAAGTGGTCCCAAGCCAAGCTAACTACCATCACAAAGTTCAATATAAGAATCTCGGCATCACCGGTGTGGAAAACGGCGCCCTGATGCACAAAAAATGTCACACAGAGCACCACAAGCAGTACGGTTTCTAATTTATGCCAGGTGATTACGAAACGATAGACGAAAGACAAAGATACGTCCAGCAAAGCGGAAGGGACTGGGAAGATTTTGTTATGGAAAAAGTTAATAGTGATTTAGACGCGACGGAGTCTTCGCTGAAAGTTATTAGAGGAGACGATGTACCTAAGGATTCGACTTTATGGAATAAGCTAGCTATACCCGTTGGTGAGCCAAGTTCTACCCAGAAAATATGGGGGGACGTAGATCTGGTTGTTGTAGATGAACTTGAGCAACCACTCGCAGTCATTAGCTGTAAAACGAGTTTACACGGTAGGCTTTCTGAAACCTTGTTTTACGCTAAAGTGCTTAGGGATCTAGTACCAGGATTGAAGATAGTTTTTGCGACTTCTGATAAGGGCAGACAGCAGAAAAAAACTTGGAGTTCTGAGTGGGGTAGTGCAGACAAGCCGACTAAAGACAGACTACTAGGATCCCACTACCTTGACGGAGTGTATATTTTGAACGACGGAACTAAGCTGGGTGGTATTATCAAGTCCCTAGATGAACTAGCGGGAGATTTAGTGGACTGGACACTTGAATAAGAGCCTAGGATCTACAACAGCTTCTGACGCCTGATCTCTTTATCTAATCTTTCTTGGGCAACTTCACAGTATTGTTTAGACACATCTATGTGAATGAAATCTCTGCCAGTTCGTGCAGCTATTACTGCGACAGTACCAGTTCCACCAAACATATCTAATACAACGTTTCCTTTATAGGAATAATACTTTGTTAACCGATATATAAGCTCCTCTGGGAAGGGGGCTGGGTGACCCTTTCGCTTGGTTTCAGGTTGAATTTGCCAAAATCCATCGGAGAATTTCATGAATTCTTCTCTAGTTATATCTGCCATCTTAGGGTTTCCATCGAGTTTATCTTTATCTTTAGAAAAAACGAGAATATATTCCCACGACGGGACTATATGTGGATTAGACGGACTTTTGAAACTTCCCCAGGCAGTTCGCTTGAGCATCGTTTGCTTATACCATATTATCTCGGTTCTAAATTTCATCCCTAAATTCCTCATCTGGTTTGTAAAATCGTGATGGAGTGGAACAAAATCTCTTATCCCTGTTGGCGCGATATTTAGTGCGAATCTTCCTCCAGGGATCAGGACCCTTTTGGTCTCCTTCCATACTTCGTATAACCAGTTTATGTATTCCTGGTACTCCATCTTGTCATCATGATTATCATAATCCTTGCCCACATTGTACGGAGGCGAAGTGATTGCTAAGTGTATAGAGTCGTCCGGAAGTTCCCGCATTACCTCTAAAACATCCCCACATATAATTTTATTGACTTGGAGTTTTTTATCTTTTCTTACGTGTTCATACCGTATTGGTTTTGGCGCGGCACCGGTTTTAATTACGTCGATGACTATACCCTGAATATCGAATTCTCTATCTCTCTTTATAATAACTGGCTCCAAGCCCTTATTTGCCGGCTGTAGACGAACATACCCCTTTTCTCTGTAGAATTTCTTAAGTGTTGTGTTGTAGTTATCAACAAGCGCAACGACACGTTGACCATTTTCCGCAGTTTTCTGCTCTTTTACCAGAACTATGTCACCATCATTAATGTTCTCGTCTACCATACTATTACCGGTAACCTTTAGTGCAAAGAAATTACCTGACTTTGGCAGTTTCTCTTCGAGGACAGCTATTGTTTCTTTATCTTCAATCGCTTCCATTGGTTGGCCTGCAGATATTAATCCCAACAGGGGAACTTGGACCATTGGCTCACCCTCAAGTAAATCTATTGAGCGTGGCTGATTATCCTCGCGTTTTAAATACCCCTTTGCTTCAAGATTCTCTAAGTGTTCGGCTACAGTCCCAATAGAGGAGAGGCCGAAGTTTTCTGCGATCTCTTCAAGGGTGGGAGCATAACTATTCTCTTTGATGTACCCCCTAATAAAATCCAATATTTGTTTCTGTCTTTTTGTTAACATTTACACACAGTTTACTAATGGCTTATATTGAGTTTCGGGTTACTTTCGGGTATACTTTAATAGTACCAATTGGCAAAGTCTCATACAAGCCGATTGTGGAAAAGTCGAGAAGCAATATTTTAGAAATATGACAAGATTTAGTCGCACTCAAAAATTTACTAAGGAGAACATCGTCAAAGTTCCACAGGACAAGGCGATTGTCTATAAAATCAAGAACAGGAATGGTGAGAATCTATACACAGGCATCGCTGGCCGCGGTCGATCGCAGGAAAGACTGGTTGAACACAAGAGCATCAAGAAGGAAAAAATCCCTGAAGGTACGCGTTTCCAATATGCTCAAGTAAAGACAAAGGACCGCGCTCGTCAGATTGAGAAATCGATTATTAGAAAAGAACAACCAGAATTTAACGAAGAATACAAATAGGATGGCATACGAAGTAGATTACATACCAGTTGATGGCGGCGAAAAGAGCGGCGACGCTATCGTTTTACGTTTTGGCAACTTAAATGGTCAGCGAAGCGAACAAAGTATAGTAGTTATTGATGGCGGTTTTAAGGATTCCGGCGAATTACTCGTTGAACATATAGGGAAATACTACGGGACGGATCAGGTTGATCTCGTCATATCAACTCATCCCGACGAAGACCATATTTCCGGCTTATCAGTCGTCCTCGAGAAGTTGAAGGTTGGCGGTTTACTAATGCACAAGCCGTGGGATCATGCCGCCGACATAAAGAGTTTTTTTAAGAATAAGAGTATTACAGTTTCCGGCTTGGAAAAAAGAATTGAAAAATCCCTTCAATATGCAAGCGATCTTGAGGATTTAGCTACAAAGAAAAACATATCGGTTTTTGAACCATTCCAAGGTCTTAAACTTGGAGGGGAGTCGGTTCATGTTTTAGCTCCTTCAAGTGATTATTATGAAAGCTTGCTACCAAGTTTCCGATCTACTCCGCAACCAAAAGCGGAATTTGACATACTTACTCAATTAAGAAAACCTGCCGGGGAAGCCGTTAAGTGGATTCAGGATCATATTGGCATTGATTTACTTAATGACGACGATGATACAACCTCGCCAGAGAATAACTCCAGCACAATAATTTTGTTTACAGTTGACGATCATAAACTACTTTTTACTGGCGATGCTGGCAAAACTGCCCTCCTCAATGCGATTACTTATGCTAGTAGCTTGGGGATAAATCTCGCCGACCTCCGTTTTTTAGATGTGCCTCATCATGGAAGCAAGAGAAACCTTAATAGTAAAATTCTAAAGAGAATAAAGGGTGACACAGCTTTTGTGTCTGCTTCAAAAGATTCTAAAAAACATCCGGCGAGGAAAGTCACTAACGCCCTACAGAAACACGGGATGGCAGTATTCGTTACTCGCGGTGGTCCACTTCTCCATCACAATGGCGGCAGTGAGCGAGGATGGTTTAACGCTACTCCCGAACCCTTCCACGTCCTTGTTGAAGAATGATTATGAACGAACTTTTAGGAAAAATTACATCTTATAATCTTTTTAACTACCTATTACCGGGAATATTATTCGTAGTCATACTGGATAAGTTTACGAATTTCTCCTTTACTCAAGAAAATCTTGTAATCGGAGCATTCGTATACTACTTTGTGGGACTAATAATAAGCAGGTTTGGGTCGCTTATCGTTGAACCAGTCTTAAAGAAAGTATCCTTTATAAAGTTTGCCGAACACCAAGATTTTGTTTCTTCCTCAAGGCAAGACCCGAAAATTGAGACGCTTTTGGAAGCAAGTAATATGTATAGAACCTTCACGGCGATGTTTTTTCTCCTTCTGTTGTTCAAACTATATAATTTTCTTTCAATAGAGTTTCCTATACTCAACGAATCAAGCATATATACCCTCATTGCGTTACTTTTGGTAATGTTCTTATTCTCTTACAGGAAACAGACAGAGTATATTTCTAAGAGAGTTAAAGCTAATAATCAGTAGGGAGTTGCTGATCTCTAAATCGGCAAAGTTTTCATAATGCACGCACGGGAAGTTTCGTAAAGTTTCCAAAAAATGATCCCTTCAATGTTATTCAGGACAAGGCCGCCTAGCGTCGAGACAAGTTGAGTAAATTTATGAACTTTCGTTTAACACCACAATCTAATTCGAAGAAAACTGAGGAGGAGCTCAAAAAGATCAACGAATCTAACAAGGAGTCCATGGGGCTATCTAGGGGCATCTTCGCCTTGACTATGGTTATGCTTGCAATTGGAATTTTTCAGCTCATTTTTACCATTGCACCGGTTGAGGGCTCTGGATGGACTAAGGCCTTCTTCGCAATACTCTCGGTTACTGCGATTTTAATAATCGCTCGAATCGTAACGAAAGATCTTCTAAAATAATTCTATTAACCCCCCACAAAAAACATCCTTACATTCTCAAGAATGTAAGGATGTTTTTTAGGACGACTAGAGAAAAAGCGGAGTGGCATAGGAAAAATAAACTTCCGAGCGGGGGATTTTTCTAGATACTAGTTACTAGGTACTGATTCATCTGGTATAATGTAATCAAATGGAAGATTTTGTAGTTCAAGATTACGGTGCGGGAGAGGGGCTTTGGCTAATGGGGTGGCTTTTCACGATCGGTTTTCTCCACCTATCGTTTTGGAAAGGTGTACTTGCCTTAATCATCTGGCCCTATTACTTAGGCGCCAAGTTCGCAAAGCGCTTTAAGAAATAACTATCACAAAAACATCCTTATATTCTTAAGAATATAAGGATGTTTTTGATAACTTCGGTTTTAAAAAAAGAACGAGCCCGCTCCGGTCTTGCGACACGGAGCGGGTCGCTTGTGTCGTGCCGTTGCGGGCTCTACGAGGTGCTGTTCTGGGCGTGCTTCAACTCGTGCGCACGCACGCCGCCGAATTCCCATTGGCCGATTAGGACCACGTAGGTGAACGGGGGACTCTTGTGCCTGAAGCCACTGCCGTTCACCCTGACCACTTCGCCGGTCTTGTTGGCGAGGTGCATCATCCTGGATTCCTCGGGGTAGTAGACCACGGGGTCTCCCTTCTTATACATGGGCGCCGCTATCACCGTTGTCTCCCTTCGTGCTGTGACTGTGTGAGCCTACGTGATGCTGATTCCGGGGCCGTGTGTCTTCGGAGTCGAGAGGAAAGGTCCGTAGTTCTCGCAGACGGTATCGAATCCGTATCCGCGAGACTGGAATTCCTCAAGCACTTTCGGCAGGGCTGTCTGCCAGATCGATCCCCACGTGTCGTGCGCGAGGATGTTCCGACCCGGTGTCGCGCGGACAGTCTGACGAAGGATGCCCGAGGATGACTGGAGATTGACGTCCAGGGAGTTGAAGCTCCACATGACCATCGCGAACCCTGCCTCGTTGATGACGCGTTCTACACGCGCGCTTCTTGCGCCGTACGGTGGCCTAACGCACGTGGCGAGTACTCCAGTCGCCCTGTAGATAGCGGCCTGTGCGTTCAGAATCGATGCCTCGATCCTGGCGTCGCTCATCTCGGTGAACGGATTGTGGCTATATCCGTGAATCTGGATCGAGTGACCGCGCTCAACGATCTCTCGAGCGATCTCGGGATATTTATCAACCCTCCATCCGACCACGAAGAACGTCGCCTTCACGCCGTATGCGTCGAGGACGTCTAGGACGACCGGTGTCCAACGAGGATGAGGTCCATCGTCGAACGTGAATCCGATGGCATCCGGCGCCGGATGTCCGCTCTCGCCGGCATCAGAGGGCCGAACGCAGAACGCAAAGACGACTACGGAGACCACGAGCACTCCCCAGATCTTGCGCCGATAGGCGGTGTGCCTGTATTTCATTTCCCACTCCTGTTAGGTTGTCGAAGGACAGAAGAACTAGTTGACTGAATATATAAAAAATGGCAGATTTTTTCAAGTTTTGACTCAATCGCTGGCGGTTTTGCTTTTTCCACAATCTACTTGAAATCTTGGGATTGACCTGTATAGTTTCTTTATGAATAAAAAACTAATAGTTATAGCGGGGTTAGCAGTTTTTCTGGCGGCTGGATCGTCCGTCGCTTATGCAACTCACGCGTGGGGAAAATATCACTGGAATCTTTCCACAGAGGACACGTTAGCGAATCCTTTGAAGCTTGGAGATAATCTCACAACAGCGAATTGGGAAAGCAGTTTGGCTGGAGCTTCTGACGACTGGAACGATTCTGTTTTGAAGAATCAGATTGTAGGCGGGACTTCTCCTGATTGCGATCCGACTTTGGGACAGGTTGAGGTTTGTAACGATGCGTATGGAGAAAATGGCTGGCTTGGTATCGCACAGATTTGGGTGTATCGCGGGAGGGACGGGCACATTGCGCAGGGCGTTGTGAAAGTGAACGACACATACTTTAATTGGCCCGCATATAACTCCAGTGCTTGGAGAAACCTTGTGGTTTGTCAGGAAGTCGGACATACGTTTGGGCTTGACCACCAAGACGAGATTTTCTCAAACGCGAACTTAGGTACGTGCATGGATTATACGAACGACCCTGACGGAACAATTTTGGGCCAGCTTGATAACCAGCACCCGAATTTGCACGACTATGAAATGATGGAGACTATCTACGCTCACGTTAACTCGACATCGAGCGGCCCCGGGAACGGGAATGGAAACGGCGGTGGAAACGGAAAGAAACCGACTGGCGTAGGAGCGGATATTAATCTAAATGATCCATCTGCGTGGGGGCAGGCGATTAAGCAGGACGGGGAGGGAAATGATTCTCTTTACAGAAGGGACCTCGGAAACGGACTCGTGCTAATAACGCACGTTATTTGGGAGGAGAGCGTCAATTAAGGGCTCGCTCACATTTATTCTCCAGAACCAGAATATTTCTCTTCCAGCGAGAAAAATTTCTTCTCGCTCGGATTGTTGGCTCCGTTGGAGACCAAGCCCAACAATCCTGTGCGATGTTCTGTGAGAACAAATACTCGCTCGCTTTATTTACTCCACAAGTCTTAGATGAGAGAATGTGGGCTCGTGTTGTTTCTAAATGTAGCTACTGCGTAGCTCATATATTATTTTGCGTGGTATTATTTTGATATGCACTACATTTGCACTGGGGAAGATAAAGGGGTTTCCGAGACACCGGGAGTATGTCAGGGGGAAAATTGTTCAAAGAAAGGTCAGCCACTTTTGCCATGTGACTGTACGGACAACAACCACTATGGCCGTCAGGCGACCGTGGAAGAAGAGAAGAACAATATCTCGGGTACTGAAAGCTAGAACTGCCGGCGTGGTATTATTTTGGTAATGAAAAAACGGCTTTTTGTTTCGATACCTCTGCCTGATGATTTGCAAGACGATTTGGCAGGGGCGATGGAGAAAGTTCAGATTCCTGGCGTGAAATGGACGAGTCATGAAAATTTGCACATCACACTCCACTTTATTGGATATCTTGAAGAGGACTTAATGAAAGCTCTGGAGGAAGAGATTGAGAGTATTGTTTCCGGTACAAAGCCGGTGAAGCTGAAGTTTGAGAAAATTATTATCGGGCCGCCGAATAGAAACCCAAGCATGGTCTGGGCGATGTTCGAGGACATCGGTGGGGGATTTAAGGAATTAGCCACAAATTTAGCGGCTTCACTTAGTGAGTTTGGAGATGGCGATACGAAGGAGCCGATTCCGCATGTTACACTCGCGCGTTTTGACACACCAAGTATTGCCGAGTCCATAAACTTAAAAGTGTTAGATCCAGGAGAGAGTCCAGAGTTTGGCGTCTCGTGCGTAGAGCTTATGGAATCACAGCTTTCTAAACTCGGCCCTATGTATACCGTGATTCGGTCATATGCATTATGAAGATAACTGTAATTGTTAAGCCGAGGGCGAAAGTACAGCAGATTGTAAAAAATGCGGGTGGGGAGTATCTTGTTAGCGTTATTTCGCCCGCGCACGAGGGTAAAGCGAACGAAGAAGTTATCGGGAATGTCGCCAAATACTTTAAAGTCGCTAGAAGTAGAGTTAGAATCGTATCTGGGCTTAAATCTAAGAAGAAAATTTTGAAAATCCTATGAGCGATAAGAAATATAAAAGGGGAGTGACGGTTGGTGCCTTTGATTTGTGCCACGCCGGGCATATTTTGATGCTTAAGGAGTGCAAAGAAATTTGCGATTACCTTATTGTCGGACTGCAGGATGACCCAAGCGTCGACAGAGATTATAGAATCAAGGAAAAAGGTGGACAGGTTAAGAATAAGCCGGTGATGTCGCTTGAAGAGAGAAAAATCATTTTGGAGGGCGTAAGGTACATAGACGAGATTTTTACTTATACGACAGAAGCGGATCTTTACGAGAAACTGAAGAATTTAAAATACGATGTAAGAATTATAGGAGCGGACTGGGAAGGAAAGAAATATACCGGGTGGGATTTACCGCATACACCTTACTTCAACACGCGCGACCACGGATTCTCTACGACGGAGTTAAGAAATAGAGTTTACGAAGAGGAGAAGGCTAAAAGAGAACCCGCCGCATAGTTTTTCTTAAGAAATTCTGCGCCTCGAGGTATAATGTTTGTATGCCTCTTTTAGTCACTTCTAATTTGCTTGCAGTAATCTTGCTTGTTATCCTCGGACTCTCCGGTTTGGTTTCAACATTCAGGTGGGTCGGTGTTACTTACACTCATCGCAGGAGAATCGCAGTATTCAAACTTCCTTCCGATAAAGTAAAGGATTTAAAAAGCGTTTTAAATTCGGTGGGCGGTCAGTTTACGCTCGAGGTCGCAGTGAGCCAGCTTGGCAAGGCCAAGTCGTTTTACCTGACTTTGCCCGTGAAAAGAGCCAAAGAAGTCGCCGCGAAATTTGACGCAGAGAAGGCAGAAGATTACGAACTTTATTATCCCGGCGGTGCGGTGGTTGGCGCGTACGCGGTTCACGAGGGTTCGCCTCTCAAATTTAATATTAATGCGATTGATTTTAGCGAGATAAACGAAATCGGCGAGGGGGCGGTTGTGCAAGTTGTTGTGAGCAAAAAGACGAGAAAGGGCTTTGTGGTTAATTTGCGAACGTTGATTTCGGCCCCATCCTCATATCAAGCCAAAGAAATTTTCTCTCGTATCAAAACATCTCTTCCTGGAGCAAAACTAAGGGAGGTTAAAAGCGGAGAATTTGTAGATAGCGTAAATAAAAGGCTTTTCGACGACAAGGAGGCGGTTACATTGTCTTTGTAGTTGTCTATTGAGATTTGTCTCTGTACAATAAAGCTGGCCGCCGTTAACGGGCACTCACTTTAACACCAAGTTACGAGATGCACCAATGGCGGCCACTGGGTTTATAAAAGCAATTGGCATGGCTCTAAAAATCGAAGAAAATGTATCGCTAAAGACATATTCCACGATGCGAGTCGGCGGAGTTGCCAAATATCTGGCTCGTGTGAGTTTGAAGAATGATCTTGTGGAGGCGGCGGAGTTTGCCAAAGATAAAGGTTTGTCTATTTTTATTCTAGGTCGCGGCGCGAACGTAATGTTTAAAGATAGCGGTTTTGACGGGCTCGTTATTGTTAATGACATTCGGGGATTTGAAGTTATCGAGGAAAACGATGAAGGCGCGACTATAAAAATTGGAGCCGGTGAGGATTGGGACAAAACAGTTTTAAAAACAGTTGAAATGGGACTCTCCGGGATGGAAGCATTGAGTTTGATACCCGGGACTGTCGGCGCGGCGCCTGTTATGAATATTGGTGCTTACGGGCAAGAAGTCGCGGAGATTATTGAGAGCGTCACTGCCTACGACTTGAGGGAAAACAAGTTTGCTGTATTAGGGAAAGAGAACGGTGGGTTTCAATATCGGGCAAGCCGTTTTAGCGGGGAGGATAAAGGCAGGTTTATCATTGCCGATGTTACATTTAAATTTCATCGCAACAGGATGAAGCCGCCGTTCTACAGGGATGTCGAGAAATATTTCGAAGACAATGGAGTTACTGATTATTCTCCGCAAGCCGTAAGAGATGCCGTGATTTATATCCGCACAAATAAATTGCCCGATCCTAATAAAATCGCGACGAATGGCTCGTTTTTCAAAAATCCGGTTATAGGCAAAGAGAAATGGGAAGAATTAGTTAAGAAATTTCCAGAACTGGATACAGCGGAACCGCAGTGGCCGCAGAAGCCGCGCTGGTTTTTAGATAACGGCACTGTGAAAATCGCCGCCGCGAGATTAATTGAGTTAGCGGGGCTCGAAGGATACGAGGAGGGCGGCGTTTCGCTCTGGCCCACACAGCACCTTACTGTCGTTAACAAGGATGCAAAATCCGCTGGGGATGTGCTGGCATTTAAGGATAAGATCAAGGCCGGAGTGAAGGAAAAATTCGGCATAGACTTGGAAGAGGAGGTGCAAGTCGTGGGCTAAATTATCTTTGCAATTGATTTTGAGAAACGTATAATACCCTTGCTATGCAGATCGATATTGAAGCAACAAACCTTGAATTAACCCCTCCTCTCAAGGAATACATTGAGGAGAAGATCGGGAAACTCGATAAATTTCTAAAACGGTTTGAGGACGGAAGTGTGCATGCCCGCGTGGAAATTGCCAGAACCACAAAACACCATCGCCAGGGTGATGTTTATCACGCGGAGGCCAATCTTCGTTTTCCGGGCGGTATGATCCGAGCAGAGCATGAAGGGGAAGACATTCGCGTTGCCGTGAACGAAGTAAAGGAAAAGCTCGAGCGCGAGTTAGAAAAATTTAAACCTTCACATTAACTATGGCTCTATCCGGCTTGAAAAAGCGCCTTAAACTGGGTGGCGGTAAGCTTCCTAGTGAAATAAAACTTATAAATGAGATTGAGAGTGAACTTAAACCTCTTAGCGATGCTGATTTAAAGAATGAAAGCGTAAAACTCCGAGACCTTTTGCGTGGTGGGGAGAATTTGGATAAAAGTCTGCCTCGTGCTTTCGCGCTTATCAGGGAAGTATCGAGAAGAACTCTCGGGCAGAGGCACTACGATGTTCAACTTTGGGGAGGCGTTGTGCTTCATAAAGGAGGGATAGCTGAGATGAAAACGGGTGAAGGAAAGACTCTTGCCTCGACTGCGCCTATATATTTGAATGCTCTCCCCGGAGAAGGCGTGCACGTTGTGACAGTGAACGAGTATTTGGCAAAACGTGACACTGTATGGATGGGAGAGATTTATAATTTTCTGGGCCTCTCTGTCTCGTGCCTTATCCACGATGGCGCGTTTGCGTATGACCCCGAGTGGAAAATGTCAGAAGAGGAGAGGAAGAAAGCTGACGAAGAGCGTGATATTAAAGGTTCTTTCGAGATTAAAGAAGATTTTCTTAGGCCGATTTCGAGGCGCGAAGCGTACGCGGCGGATATAACGTACGGAACAAACCATGAATTTGGTTTTGATTACCTCCGCGACAACCTTGCGCAGGATAAAAGTTTGCAAGTCCAGCGAGGGCTAAACTACGCGATAATCGACGAGGTTGACTCAATCTTAATTGATGAAGCGCGCACACCGCTTATTATTTCTTCTCCGGATAGGGGATCGGCGGATTATTATAAAGTTTTTACGCGCGCAGTAGAAAGATTAGAAAAAGATGCGGATTATATTGTCGATGAAAAATTGAAGGCCGTAGAAATTCTAGAACCCGGAATCGATAAAGTTGAGAAAGCCACCAGCATCACCGACCTCTATTCTGTCGAGAATCTGCGGTTAGCTCACTACTTAGAGGCAAGCTTGAAAGCGAAAGCGTTATTTGAGAAAGACAGGGAGTATGTCGTCAAAGACGGAGAGATAATTATAGTTGACCAATTCACCGGGAGGTTAATGTATGGCAGGAGATATTCTGCGGGTTTGCATCAAGCGCTTGAAGCTAAAGAGGGCATAAAAGTAAACGAGGAATCCAAAACTGTTGCGCAGGTATCAATTCAAAACTACTTCAGGTTGTATAAGAAAATCGCCGGTATGACTGGCACGGCCAAAACTTCTGCAGAAGAATTTTTCAAGGTTTACGGAATAGAAGTCACGGAAATTCCGACAAACGAACCGGTTGCAAGGGAAGATATGTCCGATGCCATTTTTAAAACTCTCGAGGATAAGTACAAAGCCATAATAGAGGACGTGCGTAAGAGAAACGAAGCAGGACAGCCGGTTCTCCTCGGTACAGTTTCCATAGATAAAAACGAAATGTTGTCTCGGATGCTCGGGGACGCTGGCATAACACACGAAGTTTTAAATGCTAAGCATAACGAGCACGAAGGTTCTGTAATCGCTCAGGCTGGCAGACCCAACGCAGTTACTGTTGCGACTAACTTGGCTGGAAGGGGAGTCGACATAATTTTGGGAGGAAATCCCGGAAGCCCTGAGGGCGCGGCTAAAGTGCGCGAGGCAGGAGGGCTTCATGTTATCGGCACCGAACGGCACGAAGCGAGGAGAATTGATAACCAGTTGAGGGGTCGTGCTGGGCGACAAGGTGACCCCGGATCATCGCAGTTCTTCCTTTCGATGGAAGATGACTTAATGCGAATATTCGGCGGCGACAGGGTTAAGGGGATGATGGACAGGCTGCCAGAAGGAACGCCAATCGAAAATAAAATGGTGTCTAAAGCTATTTCGTCTGCTCAATCGAGAGTGGAAGGATTTAACTTCGATGCGAGAAAACACCTCTTGGAATACGACGACATATTAAACAAACAAAGAACGGTTTTTTACAGAAAGCGCCAGGAAGTAATGGATGCCGTAAACAGCGAAGGGGACAAATTCATAAAGAATCCTGAGAAAATTCGCGAGATTGTTTCGGAGTCAGTCGGTAATGCTTTATCTCAGCTAGAGTCGGGGAGCATTAAAACGGAGGATTTGCATAAAATATTTGAACAGGCCGGAATACCGCACGAGATAGCGGAGAAGGCCGATGTTTCTGAAATTCGCAAATTTACTGAAGAGAAAATTAAGAATTTAAGCGATATGCTACTCAAAGCTCTCGGCACACAGTTTTTAGCGGTCTTGAATATGCTATGGATGAACCACTTGGAGGATATAGAAGCGATTATGGAGTCTGTCCGGATAAGGGCGTATGGTCAGCGAGATCCGCTCGTAGAATATAGGAGAGAGAGTAAAATTTTCTTTGACAGGATAGAAGTTCACTTTAACGAGTGGGTGTTTGGCAACGTGTTTCGTGTACGTGAACTTACAAAAGAAGAAGCCGATGATAGACGCAAGTCCATAGAAAGAAGCAGTCCGAAGTTTAAAGATGTAGGGAGAAACGATCCGTGTCCATGCGGGAGCGGGAAGAAATACAAAAAGTGTCATGGAGCCTGATATGGATAACCTAGAGCAAAGAGTCCGAAAAATCGAAGAAAGAAATAAAAAGGTTGAGGCCGATAAGTCTTGGGAAAAAAGCTGGACTAGGCGCGGATTATTGGCAGTTTTTACTTATATATCAATCGGAGCGTATTTATCGGCTATAAACATACAAAACCCCTGGATTAATGCTGTAGTGCCGGCCGTAGCGTTTATGCTGTCTACTCTTACGATGCCGTGGTTCAAAAGGTTGTGGCTCCAACGCACAAAGAGAATAAAGTATAGCCAAGATGAAACAAATAACTAAAAGACTAGAATTAGGTCAGGACTTAAGGGAAGAAATTGAGAAACTCGTAAAAGAGAACGACGTTAAGGCCGGTGTTCTGTTGTCGGTCGTTGGAAGCTTGGGTAGTGCAAATCTTAGGATGGCTGGCGGGAAAGATAAAAAGAATTGGGATGAAGACCTCGAAATTGTATCTGGAACCGGCACCGTGTCTGTAAATGACTGTCATATACACATCTCGGTTTCAGATAACGATGGAAAAGTATTTGGGGGACACTTAAGTAACGGGTGTATAGTGAGAACCACCGCTGAGGTGGTTATATTAGTTTTCGATGATGTTGAATATGTCCGCAAGCCGGATGATACAACCGGTTATGATGAACTTGAGATAGTCTAAATGTAGAGAACCCCACGGGGATGGGGTTCTCCGTGGGGCATGTCCTGCTGTGATACGCATCAGAGGTGGTTGTAGATCCATTCCCTGATCTTGGCTCGGAACCAGCTCAAGTCCCGTTCGTCTTCGGGGAGTTCACTGGCTTCTCTTTCGAGCATCTCCTTGAGATGCTTCCTTCTCGCGAGTTTCAGGGCGCGTTCCGTCTCCTGCCACTGTTCAGGCGTAAGGCCCTTCATCTCGTGCGCCTTCTTGATACGCATCACGATGTAGATGGTCGTGAAGATCGCCGTGAACGCACCAGCGGTAACCACGAACTTCTTCTTCCGGCTCATATCACTCTCCTTGTTGTCAAAGATACCAGCATATTAACACAAAAAGTCTTGAAGTCGAGTGTTATACTTTTACTATGGGATACCCGTTCTGGAAGAGAGCTATTGATGTTACTTGTGCATCCGTCGGGCTTTTTATTGTTGTGCCAGTTACGCCAATCATTGCGCTTGCTATAGTAACTGACAGCAGAGGTAGCGTTTTTGTTAAACTCGAAAGAATTAGCGAGGGAAGGATTATTTATGTTTATAAATTTCGCTCGATGGTGCACGACGCTAAAGACAGGAAGAAAGAGCTACTTCACTTGAATGAAAGAAACGACGGCCCGTTCTTCAAAATTAGAAAAGACCCTCGCGTGACGAGAGTCGGGCGCGTTTTAAGAAGACTAAGAATAGATGAACTGCCTCAGCTAGTTAATGTATTGAAAGGTGAGCTTGCGCTTGTTGGTCCGCGTCCTCATGAACCCCATGAGGTTGAGCAATACCCAGACGAGTACAAGTCTATAATAGAATTTCGCGCTGGTGCGACTGGTCATTCGCAAGTAAATGGTGCATCGAGTCTCCCGTTCTTAAAAGAGCTCGAGCTCGACAAGCATTACATTGATAATATGTCGCCAATGTTTGATGCCAGAATTATAGGGAAGACGATGGCAATATTGTTTTTCGACCCCACCGCCGTATGATTGGGATAGAATAGGGGATCAAGCTAATGAGTAACTTATCAAAAAAAAACATCAATGCCGTACTCCACGACATTAAACATCCCAAAAAGGGACCGAGAGCCATTAAAGAAATCTCTCGAGGACGCCCAATAGATAAAAGTAAACCGCAGGTAAAGCTTACTCTGGTTTGGGTGGCCATCTGCGCTGTTATCGTTCTTAGCGGGTACGGCCTTTATGTATCCGGAGTCACTTCGACTATCGCAGAATCAATGAGGGGCTGGGGTAATGATAGGTGGGATAGCGCTTCGGGTGACCCACTCTTATCGTCAGATGCCGTTCTCAAATTGCCGAAGTTCTTCGGGGATATTAAAAACGTATTAACTGCCATCCGTGAGATTAGCGGTAGCGTACGAGATTTGAACAGTCGTGGACTTGTGCTCGTTATGAGCGGGACGGGCGGCGACGAGTTTCTCGACATTCTCAAACGTATCCATCGCAATTTAGCGATTTTGAATAACATCGGTTTTGACGTTGGCGGCCAGATTCCGACATTTATTTCTAAGCAGAACAGTGACGTGGGCAATTTTCTTTCTGACGCTAAGGAGTTGGAAAGAGGGCTCGGAGCTATCATCGGTTTTCTGGATGTTCCAGAAGACAGGCGCGTTATTCTTTTCTTCCAGAACCATTCGGAGATCAGGCCGACCGGAGGATTTATAGGGAGTTACGGAGAGGTTGTACTAGGGAAGGGAAGCGTTAAAAGCATCAAAGTTGATGATATTTATACGCCTGACAGAGATTCTCTGTACAAGATTGTTCCACCGAAACAACTGCAGAGCATTACGGCGGGTTGGGGGGCAAGGGATGCTAATTGGTTTTTCGACTTCCCAACTTCAGCGGAAAAAGTTCTTGAGTTACTGGAAGCGTCAGAGATGTATGTTAATGACGGAGTGAAATTCGATGGCGCTGTGGCTTTGAATGCTAATGTCGTTAGCGACATCCTGCGAATTATCGGTCCAATATATGTGCCGGAGTATGACGTTACTCTCACGAGCGAGAATTTCTTGTTTGCAGTTCGCGATGAGGTAGAGGCGGCGAGGAGCGCGAACCCAAAGGAGAACCCCAAACAAATACTTGCGCTTATAGCGCCGACCATAATAGAGCGAGTTCAAGCGCTTAATGACGATGCCAAAGCGGATCTCGTAGTTTCGCTTATGAATCGTGCTTTTAACAAAGATCTTCAAGTTTACTTTAGGGACTCTGAACTACAGGAGTTTGTGGCCGGCACGCCATTCTCGGGAAGTGTTTATGAATTCCCGGGGGTATTTAATGGCGACTACCTTGCTGTCGTTGACTCGAACATTGCCGGCGGCAAGACGGATATTTTTGTTGAGCAATCTATAACTCTTGATTCGGAAATTACTAGTGACAGCAAAGTAAAAGATAGCCTGATTATTGAAAGGCAACACGCCGGCGACAATGAGGAAGAGGAGCTGTATCGTAAAGTTAATCAAAATTTCATTAAGATTTTCACGCCTCCCGATACAGTGTTGGGTAGCGCAGTCGGAATTACTCCGAAAACAGTTGTGCCAAGAGTGGATTACGGAAGTGACTACTCCGTGGATCCTGTGCTTTCTGCCATTGAGTCTACGCTGACTGCATTTGATGAATTAGATCTGGAGAGCTATGTCGAGTCCGGCAAGAAAGTATTCGCGGGCTGGTTTAGTACCTCTCCCGGCGAGACGCGCAAACTTGAACTTACTTACGAGAGAGGAGGTCTCTTTGTGGGAAACGGGGCAAAATATCAATTCGTATTCGATAAGCAATCTGGCGTGAAGTCCTCCCTTAATTACAAAGTAACTGCTCCAGACGGCTATCTGTGGCGAGAGAATGGGAGCAACGTATTCTCTTATAGCGGTAATTCAATCCCAGCTAGACTTGTGTTAAACTTGACCCTCGTTAACCAGGAATGAGGAATCAAGAACTAGGAATCAGGAATTTTGTTATCATCGCTCACATCGATCACGGCAAAAGCACGCTCGCCGATCGTTTTTTGGAATTGACCGGGACGGTTCCTCCTCGAGAAATGCACGCGCAGTATTTAGATAGTTTGGAGCTTGAGAGAGAGCGCGGTATTACGATAAAAATGGCTCCTGTCAGAATGAAACACAAAGGGGTGATGCTGAACCTAATCGACACTCCCGGCCATAGTGATTTTTCATATGAGGTCTCGCGTGCACTCGGAGCGGTTGAGGGAGCCATTTTGTTGGTTGATGCAACGCAGGGGATACAGGCTCAAACTTTGGCTAACTTAGATTCCGCTCGTCGCGCAGGTTTAAAAATATTAGGTGCGCTTAATAAGGTGGATATGAATCCGCCCGGCCTAGACGAGCTCACAATAGAATTATCGGAACTGTTGGGCGTTGAAACAGACGAGATACATAGAGTATCGGCGAAGACAGGGGACGGAGTCGAGAAACTATTGGATGCAGTGGTTCGTGAAGTCCCAGAGCCAAAAATAAGCGGTACCAAGTCCGCTTTAATATTCAGTTCCGTCTACGATGATCATAAGGGCATCATTGCTTTCGTTAGGGTTTTCGGCGGCAGTTTTGTCGCAGAAGAAAATACATCGCTCAAAGGCACGAGAGAAAAATTTAAGATTAAAGAGGTCGGCTGTTTCGCTCCGGCGTTTAAAGCTCAAAGTGAACTTACGCAGGGCGAGATAGGATACATAGCAACGGGGATAAAAAACCCGGACGCTATCAAGATCGGAGACACAATAGGAGAGCAAGCGCTTCCGGGATTTAAAGTTCCAAACCCCGTTGTCTTTGTGTCCGTGTATCCGAGCGACGCTGGTGAATATGAGAATTTAAAACTTGCTTTAAATAAACTTCACCTCAACGATTCTTCTTTAGATTTCTCTCCGGATTTTAGCACTGTGCTGGGGCGAGGATTTAAATGCGGTTTTTTGGGAAGACTACACTTTGAAATTACTATCGGACGATTAGAACAAGAGTTCGATTTATCTGTAGTAAGTAGTTTTCCGTCTGTGGCATATGAAGTTGAATTGCGAAATGGACAGAAAGTTACAATTCAAAATCCTCGTGATTTCCCAGAAGATTATACGAGAGTTTGGGAGCCGTACGTAAAATTGCATATTCTTGTGCCGCAGAGAGTTCTTGGGCAGGTTATTGAACTCAAGAATGTATTCAGGCTTGGAGAAATAACAACGGAAATAGCCGGATCATATTTAAGACTTGAAACAGAGATGCCGCTCGCTGACTTGATATTGGATTTCGATGACCGACTGAAGTCGGTTTCAGAAGGATTCGCATCGTTCAGTTATGAGTTTAGTGGTTATAAAGAAACGGCGGTTAAGAAACTCGACATAATCCTTGCTGGGGAGCTTGTGCCGGGTCTTTCGCGGATTATTCCGCAGAACGAGGTGGAATACGAGGGAAGAAAGATGGCCACGAAGCTCAAAGACCTCCTCCCCCGTAAACAGTTTGCTCAAGCCATCCAAGCGGCTGTTGGTGGTAAAATTGTCGCGAGAGAGACCATTACGCCGCTTCGTAAGAACGTGACGGGCCACTTGTACGGTGGGGATCGTACTAGAAAAGATAAATTGCTTCAGAAACAGAAAAGAGGGAAAAAAAGACTGCAAGAAACAGGCCGCGCGGAGGTTCCAATCGAGGTTTTTAGGGAATTGTTGAAAAGGTGATGCTCCGTTACACTTAGAGGGAATTCCGCTATGAAGAGAGTAATCTACATAATTTTTATAGTCGTTTTTGTGGCTATAGCCTTCGAAGTATACAAAGTCGACTCCCAAAGGCGTGAATTAGAAAGAGAGATGGCTACCTTGGTTAATGAGATAGAGCTTGTTGAGGGGGATAATAGCAACATAACGGAGAAGATTGAGTTTTTCTCTGAGGCAAGGAATCTTGAAAAGGAATTGAGGGCTAGGTTTAATTACAGGTTGCCGTTCGAGAAACTTATCATCGTCATTCCAGAGGAGTAGCTCGTATTCTCTCACAAAAACAGCTGCTTCAGTCGTAAGAAATAGATAGTCGTTTCGTCTACGGAAAATACAGAACTCGTCCCGCCAAAGCGGGACTCAAACACCTGCATTTTCCTACAAAACTTCTTTATTTCTTGTACTCCTTCCGCAAGTTTCAGATGAGAGAATGCTCGCTACCGTTATTCGCGAATGTGACTTGCCTGTCGTCAAGTTCTAGATGGTATAATCATGTAGGATGCGGGATTAGTACAGTGGTAGTATGCGACCTTCCCAAGGTCGAGACGCGAGTTCGATTCTCGTATCCCGCTCAGAACTAACATGAGATTTCTGAAAAATAATATAAGAGACATATTTTACGGAGCTAATGACGGCATTGTTACCACGTTTGCTATTGTGACCGGTGCAATCGGGGCGTCATTGAGTCACAACATAATACTTGTACTCGGCTTTGCCAGCTTGATAGCAGACGGGTTTTCGATGGCTGCAAGTAATTACCTTGGGACGCGTTCAGAAAGAGAGATTGCGCACATGAACGGCGATAAACATTCAGGGTCTTTGTATAAACCAGCCGCGTTCACATTTGTAAGTTTCATAGCGGCTGGGTCATTGCCGTTACTACCTTTTGTTTTTGGAAACGGAGGGTTCGTAATAGCAGCTATCGCTACCGGCCTCACGCTATTTTTGATCGGTGCGGTTCTTGGGCACTTAGTATTACACAGGGGGTGGCTCGCATGGGGTTTTGAGATGTTGTTAATCGGTGGGATAGCGTCAGGCATCGCGTTCGCTATAGGTCGGTTAGTAGGACACTTCATAAGTGCGTAACATACTTAGAAAAATTGTTGATAAGGAAGATTGGATATTGCGGATCGCAGTGTCGTTTACTATTCTTTGGGCTGGAGTTAGGGGAATGCTGAATCCTACGGACTGGGTAGGGTTTGTCCCTGATTTGGTTCAGGATTTTATTGACCCAGAGATTTTCTTAGTGGCACACGGTTTTATCTGGATGTTTGTAGCGGCAGGACTCCTGGCTGGTTTTTGGAGACCGTTTCTCTCATTTGTCGCATTCGCCGGACTTCTAGCAATATTGATATTTAACGGGATAAACGATATAACTTTCAGGGATGTCGGCTTGGCGCTCGTTGCGCTTGTACTGTTTGCGAGAGAGTCCACGTAGTCGCCACCTTAGCTCAGCTGGCAGAGCAATGCTTTCGTAAAGCAGAGGTCCCGAGTTCGAATCTCGGAGGTGGCTCACGGTGAAGATTTGTGGCAATGGGTAATCTTGAGGACACTATCTTATATTGGTTAACGCTTTATAAAGTACCCACAACTTTTGTTGGCTCTTTCTTTTTTGGAGAAACAGTAATTTTGACTGCGGCTGTTCTTACTTTTAAACTCGGTTGGTCGATAACAGCAATTTGTGCGGCTGCGTTTTTGGGTACAATCACCTCAGATTTTATATGGTACGGTCTTGGCAAAAAAATCTTGAAGCGTTCAGAAGCACGAAATTCCGGTCTTTACATAAAATATAAGAAACATTTCGATACAGTTAATAGAATGGTGCCGTCAAAAAGGCCGTTTATGGTGCTCCTTTATTTCAAGTTTCTATACGGTACAAGGATCGTGACACTGTTGTACCTTTCTATGCACAAAATTAGTTTGAAGAAGTTAGTGATCTTTGAGACAATAGGAACTGCGCTTTGGCTCACTACTCTTATGATTATTGCATTCCTGTCTACTGCTGGAGTTTACAGCGCGATTCGCACTTTTCATGAATACACTCTGATATTAACTTCGATCGTGGTCGCTCTCATTATTACAAAGATATTCTCCGTATGGATTACAAAAAGGACAGAGAAAGAGTAACTGCAATAGTCCCCGCGTATAACGAAGCAGATCGTATCGGCGGCGTGCTTTCGGTTTTAACCGGTTATGGCTTCGGGGAAATAATAGTGGTCGTCGACGACGGATCAACAGATGACATAGCCGAAGTTGTGTCTAAGTATGACGTCAGGTATTTAAATATAGGAGCGAATGGCGGCAAGGGGAGGGCGATGGATGCTGCAGTAAAAGAAGCGAAGAACGACCTGATATTTTTCTGTGATGCAGATGTAAAAAATTTAACACACGACATTATAGATGAAATAGTGCTCCCTGTTATAAACGAGAAAGTCGAGATGTTTATAGGGATGAGGAGTAGGGCTATTTATGCTTTGACGTGGATTTTAGTTTTTATTTCATTGCTTGGTGGTGAAAGAGCGCTGACAAAAAAACTGTGGCTTGAGTTACCTTCGTGGTATAAGTACAAATTTAGAATCGAGGAAGGACTCAATTTCTATGCGAAATACTATGGGAAGGGGCTGGCGTACAAAGTTTTTCCAGGTCTTACGCAGGTTATAAAAGAAAAAAAATATGGTTTTTGGAAGGGTACCAAAAGACGTTTCTCTATGGTCTGGGATGTAGTGTACGCAGCGATGAAGGCTGAAATGACCGAAGTCCCGTACGATGTTGGGCGCAAAAGAGCGCTGTATGCGCGACTTGTTGGGGGTATTCTGTCTACCGCGTTTGGTGCTCTTGTTGTATACGCGGCCTACGTCGGTCCGCTAAGATTCATACTGAACGCGTTCGGAGCCGAGCTTATCGAGGATCCGAATGCGTTTTTCGTTCACTTCTTGGTGAGAAATACAGCTCGTATTTCTGTAGGAACACTTACGCTTGTGGGCGTCCTCATTGTTGTGCTTAACTTCTTTACGACGCTAGTAAGGATCGAAAAACTAAGAGAGTTATCACATATTAGAGCTGTTGCTCGGAGAAAAGTTAAAGCTTAGAATTAGGTCTCATGCAAGAAAAGGAAGTCATTAATTTGGAAGAGCTGACTCGCCGCTTAGGCGAGAGGCTTTGACGTAGATAACAAACGCACAAAGCTAAAAGAACTGGAGGCGCAGATTGGTGATCCAGACATGTGGAAGACTGACCGTTTTCGTGCGGAGGAAATTGCTAAAGAGGCTGGAGTTCTTCGTGAACTTCTAAGAGATTTTGGCGCAATTAACTCTAAAGAGGACCTTGATGCTGTTGAGAAGAAGGCGGTTATGACCGGAAAGTACGATGTCGGGTCCGCGATAATTTCTGTATTTCCTGGTGCGGGAGGTGATGATGCTAGTGATTGGTCTAAAATGCTTTTGGAAATGTATATGAAGTACGGCAAGATTCGTGGCTGGAAAGTTAAAGAGATTGATGAAAATACGATAGAAATTAACGGGCAATACGCGTTCGGATTTCTTAAGAACGAGGCGGGCGTGCACAGGTTAGTTAGAATTTCTCCTTTCGATGCTAAAAAACTTCGTCATACATCTTTTGCTCTTGTGGAGGTATTGCCGGAGATACGCAAAGTAGATGAGGAAAAAGTTCAGCTCTCAGAGAAAGATTTGAAGATTGAATTCTCGCGCTCGTCTGGTCCCGGAGGGCAGAATGTTAACAAAGTCGAAACCGCTGTCAGAATTGTACACATTCCAACTGGTATTTCTGCGTCATCCCAAGCAGAACGCTCGCAGGCTCAGAACAGAGAGCGAGCAATGAGGCTTCTTAAAACTAGAATCGTTCGGTTAATGGAAGAAAATCAGGCGGAAGAAGTTTCACAATTAAGATCTAAAGCTGAACCGGAGTGGGGGAGTCAAATTAGATCATATGTCCTCCATCCATATAAGATGGTTAAAGATCACAGAACCAATATTGAAACTTCTGATGTCGAAGGAGTATTAAGTGGTGGTCTTGATGAGTTCATCGAAAGCGGTCTACAACTTGTCCAGCCTCATTAGCCCATGACAATCAAGAGAGTTTATATTAAGATTTATAGGCGCAGTTTTGCGTAGGTTGTGCGATAGATATACAGTGGGCGGGGTGCTCGGTTTTAATACCAATCACTTCGTTCTTGGATAAAACACGGCAAAGATGATTAATTTTCAGAACGTTTCAAAGCAATACAACAATAGTGAGCCGGCGCTCACAGACGTAACCTTCAAAATCAATCCGAAGGAGTTCGTTTCTATAGTTGGGCGTTCGGGCGCTGGGAAATCTACGTTAGTGAAACTCTTGATTGCCGAAGAAAAGCCCTCAAAAGGAAGGGTTATCTTCGGGCATTATGACGTTGGTAAGCTCAAGTCGAAAGAACTGCCGAAACTTAGGCGCCACATAGGCGTTGTTTTCCAAGATTTTAGACTTCTGCCCACAAAAAGTGCTCATGAGAATATAGCATTTGCTCTTGAGGTCGCTGGCAGAAAACATAATGAGATCGAAGATTTAGTCGGAGAAGTTTTGGATCTCGTGGGGCTAGGCAACAAGGGAGATAACTTTCCGCGCGAGTTATCCGGAGGAGAAAAACAGCGTGTTGCTATAGCAAGAGCGATGGTTAACAGGCCCGACGTTATTGTAGCCGATGAACCTACGGGGAATCTTGACCCAATGAACACACTCGAGATAGTTAATCTTCTGACCCAAATCAATGCTTTGGGGACAACAGTTATCCTGGCCACTCACAATAAAGATGTGGTTAATCAGTTAAGCAAGCGTGTCATGGTACTGGAGAACGGGCGGCTAGTTCGCGATGAAGAAGGTGGTCGTTACAGTCTCACATAGCGATTAAATTCTGTATACTGAATACTAACTACTAGATACTCAAGAATGGCTACCGCTTTATATCGATTAATAAGATACGGATTTCAAACATTTTGGCGACAGAGACTGCTTACTGTCGCGACTATGGTAGTTATTCTTCTAGCACTCTTAGTTTTTCAGGGGCTTATTATTTCAGGTGTCGTTGGTAACACAGCGTTAAATGCGATCCAGGACAAAATTGATATCAGCGTTTATTTCAAAACTAACACTCCGGAAGACGAGATTTTAAGAGTGAAGCGTGAACTTGAGGACGTAGAGGAAGTTAAAGAAGTCGAATATGTTTCGAGAGATCAGGCGTATCAGAGATTTCAAGAACGTCACCAGGGTGATGAAACAATAACTAAGGCGCTCGAAGAGCTGGAGGAGAATCCCTTATCGGCTTCGCTCAACATAAAAGCTAAAAACCCCGAAGAGTACGCGTCTGTTGCGAGTTTCCTTGAGAGTATTGTGTCTGACGAGCTTGTGGAAAATATAACGTACAATCAGAACCAGGCTGTAATAGACAGACTTGGGGCGCTTATTCGCGTCAGTCGTCAGGTTGGCGTGCTGGCTGCAATCTTCCTTACTGTCGTTGCAGTGCTTGTATCGTTTAATACAATTCTCCTTGGGATTTACTCTAATCGTGACGAGATAGCGGTTATGAGACTAGTCGGTGCATCTAATTTATATGTACGCGGGCCTTTTGTGGTTATGGGTATCATATACGGCATCATCACCAGTTTGCTTAGTTTGCTACTCACGGCGCCGGTAATATTTCTCTCCTCTCCCTACGTGAGATTATTTATTCCAGAAATGGATCTCGCTGGATATTTCACAAGCAACATGTTCTCATTGCTTTTCTATCAACTCGCGTTCGGAATCGGTATCGGTATTCTCTCAAGTTTTATTGCGATAAGGAGATATTTGAAAACTTGATTAGCTAGTTTATACATACCCCCCAGAACCAGAATATTTTTCTTCCAGCGAGAAAAATTTCTTCTCCCTCGGCTTTCTCTATGACCGAGCGAGAAAGCCTGCGGGATGTTCTTCGGGATATGTATTCACTAGCCTTAGATGTTTTGTATGATATTCCTGTACGCAACTCCTTGGTCATCCTGGTCACGAATGTAACTACCGAATTAGTTCGGTGGTTATGATCTTTTTTGACAACACTACTGATAGGTGGTATTTTTCGTGCAAGTTCGCAGCCTTGAGAATCTAACGAAGGGATAGCACGATGGAAATCAGAGAGTTCGACCGCAATACGGATTTGGTGGCGCTCGACATCTTTTGGAGCTCGAGCGGCATCGTCTCCGGCGTGGGGCTGAAGTCGCCGAGAGAAATCGACGATCACTCGTGGGAGATCGCCGGCGGCAAGAAGCCAAGCGAGCCGGGAATGGATCTCGTCGTCGTGGTCGAGAGCGAGGTCGTTGCCCTCGGCTGGGTTGGCTTCGTACCGCGTATGCCGTTTCGACCTCAGGTGGTCATGTACGGGTTGGGGGTGCGCCGGGAGTGCAGGGATGACTCTGCGTTCGTAGCGCAGGTCGTCGAGGAGATACTCAGCTTTGTCAGGAGGCTGAGGTACGGGACCGACGACCCCGACGCCTAGGCAATCCGTGAGTTGTACGAGGCCTCTGCGCGCTCCAGCGGAGGTCTCGAGTCTTTTTTGCCCTCCAGTTGGCGTGAGGGTAGAATGTTAGTATGGCTATGAGAGTTAAAATCCGTCCACCAAAGATCAGAGCTCCACAGATATTACCGCGCCGCCCAGAAATTATAGTCGGCATCCCCACATATAACGAAGAAGAGAATATTTCCAATATAACGAAGATTGTAGATAGCGGCCTCTCTAAATATTTTCCCGATAAGAAAGCGCTTATTATAAATGTTGATAGTAACTCTACCGATAGCACTAGAAGGGCCTTTCTTTCCACAAGAACGAAAACGCCAAAACAGTATTTAGAATCTCCTCGCGGCAAAGGCGCGTCTTTGAAACAACTGTTCGGATATTTTCTCGGCGTAGAAAGCGCTACTGTGCTGGTTATTATAGACGCGAACGTTACGACGGCTTCTTCCAGGTGGGTGCGTAACCTTGCAACGCCGATTTTAAAAGGATTCGATCATGTATTCCCCGCGTATAATAATCACGAATACGACGCGTCGGTAACAAACCATTTTTGTTACCCCGTAATTAGAGGGGTGCTTGGTGTCGATTTGAGGCATCCCGTGGTCGGGGAAACGGCGATGTCGAGAAAAGCGGTTGATAGGTTATACAACAGGGCTTGGCCGCCCGCCGCTAACTATTACGGCATAGATGTGCTGGCTGCCTTGAGCAGTATATTTGGAGAATTGAGAATCGCCCAAGCTTATCTAGGGGAGTGTAAGTACGATGTCGATACAGAGCGGTTGGCCGAGCGGTTTGAGCATAGAGCCGCAACACTCTTCGAAAAATTAGATAAGCGTGTGCATGTATGGAAAAACGATGTGCCTACTAGGAGGCCTCCATATTTCTTCAAAGGAAATAGAATGTCGAAGATCCACACTGCAAAAGTAGACTACAAGGCACTAAACGAGTTTGCTATTAAAGAATTTGCGAAAAACAAAGCGAATATAAAAAAGATTATCGGGTCCGAGCTTTACAGAAAATTAAGCGGAATGTTTAAAAGCGGAGCGAAACTTAGCATCAGCGCAGAAGCGTGGGCGGACATTGTATTTATTTTTGTTAAAGCGTCTAAGGTAAGCCCTGCTAGGAGGGCTAAAGCGTTAAGGCCGCTATACTTTGGAAGATTTGTGACTTTTTACAGAGAGTTTATGGACAAGAGTCATACGATCTCTGACCGCGCGATTGTTGAGCAAGCTGAGCTTTTCTTCAAGAAGCGCGGTGTGCTTACGAGCTGATTGCCGATGTTGAGAAATGTTAGAATATTAATTAGGAGAAAGGTCGGTAAAACTTGATTAACATGCTGTTAAACAATAAGAGTTTTGGCCTGGCGGGAGGTGCGGTAGCAGCGGTTTCTGTACTCGTTTCAACTTGGGTTGGAATGTGGACAGGATATCTTGCCGATTTTGCCCTGGCGGTCACGAAAGTTTATCCGGGAGCCTCACTCACATTTCTTGGAAGCATCTGGGGCGCCGTGTTTGCTTTCGTATACGCGTTCGTGGGCTTTTACCTATTCGCTTGGCTCTATAACCGATTCGCGGGCAGAAAGCGATAGCTTGCAAAATCGGAGAGGAGAGATTTAGAGCGCCTATGTGCGTGGTGCGTTCTCTCTACCCAAAGGACAATCCACAGATTTGAAGTAGAATGGGTCTGTGGCATAATATTGGAACAACTGAATAATTATTTATCAAGAGGTGTGGGTACCCTCCTTCGCGTGAAGTTACGGAAGGGGAGCGAGATCTGGCTCGACCCATGCGGCAACCCTTGGGAGTGACGAACCAAGAAGGTGCCAAATCCACGAAGATAAAAAATGTCGTTTTTTGTTTATCGATATGACAAATGTGAAAACCTGCGAATTTGTTTCTCCAAAACACCCGGATAAAATGTGCGATTTCATCGCTGATTCTTTGCTAGATGCGTATTTGAAAGGCGATGAGAACTCACGGACTGCGATCGAAGTAATGGGGGGTCATGGTGTTATCAGTATCTCCGGCGAAGTTACTAGCCACGCCGAACCGGACGTGAAGCAAATAGTCCACGACATAGTAGGCGCAGATTATGACGTAAATGTGTATATGGTGCGGCAAAGCCCGGAAATCGCGAGAGGTGTCGATACTGGAGGAGCGGGGGATCAGGGAATTATGAAAGGATTCGCGACAAGTGAAACCGAGACTTTTATGCCTAAAGAATATGAGGCCGCGCGGAGTCTTTGCAGAAGTGTTTATGAAAAATATCCGTACGATGGCAAAACCCAGGTAACTTTTGATGGGGATACTGTTACTTCTGTTGTCGTGAGTTTTCAAAATACTAAACCGAATGAGCTCGAGTCGTTTGTGCGCACGCTTATAAAATCTGATGAGTATTTTATAAACCCAACAGGGGAGTGGAGAATGGGAGGTTTCGAAGCAGATTCTGGGTTATCGGGCAGAAAAATAGTGATAGATAACTACGGTCCGGAACATAGTATTGGTGGTGGCTCTTTCAGTGGAAAGGACGCGACAAAAGTTGATAGAAGCGCGGCTTACATGGCAAGAAGAGTCGCAGTTGATTTACTTAAAAAATACGGCGCGAAGGAAGTAAATACAAAACTCGCTTACGCGATAGCCATAGCAGAGCCGCTCATGGCCGTTGCTGTTGTTGATGGGAAGGAAGAGAAAATTACTGGGTACGATCTCACGCCGCGGGGGATCATAGAATTCCTGGATCTCAAGAAGCCAATTTACGCGGAGACTGCAGTGTGGGGACACTTCGGAAATTCGCACGTCTGGCTCTAACAACATTCCGACATTCTTACCTACCGGCAGGCAGGCTTGAGAATATTGGAATGTTGTTTTGATTACGTGTTTAGAACCAGCCGAAGTTGTGGCCGGCGAAGAAAATAAATATCGCGAGGGCCCCGAGAAACGCCGCAAGAATTGTTACTTTCAAGTATTTCTTTACTATTTCTCCAGTAACTTGTCTTGGAATGAGGTAAAAGATAATTAAGCCGCTGAAATAGATTGCGAGCGAAAGAATGCTCTTTGACGTCCAGTGGTGGCCAGAGAAGTCCGCGAGCCAAGTTTTTAGAACCGGCGCTTTCTCTGCCAATATTGTAATTACGGTTACAAATAGCGTGGAGAGTATTGCGGCGATTGATGATGAGTAAATTAGTTTCTGTTTTTTCATATTTTTAGTTTATTACTCCCCAGCGTGCCGCAGCTGAAATCATAAATCCCATCGCACCTATTACAAGGCCGAGCGCTGCGATGAATGCCGCTAGAAGCATTACAACTTTTCTAATATTTAAGGATTCAAATTCTTCTTCTTTAAGCAGTACTGCGAAGAGCGCTGTTATTGCTAGGGGAATGATGAAGAGGAAGATGTGCTCTTTTGTCTCCATCATAATGTTGTGTGCCCACGGAGCGAGGCCTCCCTTAATAACCGGCCTTACGAGTGGTCCGTAAAATTTTACATAGTAATATCCGCCCGCAATCCAGCTTCCTATAAAACTCAAAGCGCCGACTACGGCGGTAATTAAAAGAGGTTTCTTCCTGCCCCTGTATTTAAGCTCCCCCAAAAGCCAAAGAAATGCGTCTATTCCAATTATTCCAAATCCGAGGTGTATTCCTATCAGAACCGGCTTGCTCAAAAGTATTTCCATGTTTCTATTTTAGCATTTTGAGATATTGAGGGGAGATTTTTGTGGATAATGTCTCCCTAAAATAGCGAGAGCCCCGGGGAAGTGGAGCGGGGCTCTCGCTATCCCTCGGGGCTCGTTCGTCGGGGTTAGCCGACGAAGATCGTTGCCGCGATGTGATTCGGCATCATGGTCCGCGCCACACTGCGGCGATGCCAGAGTGCGGCGGCTTCGGGATCCGCCGCCTTGCTGAGGCCCTCGATGCAGGCCTCGTAGTAGCTCGACGCGAACCCGAAGGCCTTCGCCGTGAGACCCCTCTCGCCGCTCTGCGGCTTGAAGTACACGGCGTCGCCCTTCTTCACCTTGATCCGTTCCGGGATGATCCAGGGGCGGCCGGCTCTGCAGATGAATCTGCCACTGGCCGTGGCCCGGAAGAACACATCCGGCATTGTCCCGCAGTCTGGGCGGATGAACCCGCACCGATTGCGCTTGTCGAAGAACACGACTTCCCCTCGTTGCAGTCCCCAGTACATTGCCTTCCTTCCGTCGGGGTATGCGTGTAGATTACCACAAAACGTAGCCCTTGTCAAGAGCGTTGACCTGTTTGACATTCTGTGGCAAAAGTGTACGTGTTAATAATAACTAGTCCCTTCACAGATTGGAGGTAGGGGGTATGACGGATAGGTACGAGGGTTTGTTCGCGCCGGACGATGTCATCGAGATGACTGATCGGCTCAATGGCGTAGAGCGAGAAATGCTCTCTCGTGGATCGCCGATAGCAGTTCAGCTGCGAGCCCGACTCCCTTACGGTCTTGTTGCGCTGGCACGCGAGGAAGGACTCCTCCAGGAGGTCATCTTCGAGACGTTCCGGATGTTCCTTAACGCGATTGCGACCGAGGAAGAGGACGGCACGCTCGACCGAGTCGACTGTGAGAACTTTCGGCAATGGTTAAACGAGCGGCGTCTGTCACTGCCTCACGAGGCGCGCGACGGAGTCGATCACCTCATCGCCGGATGGCTCGATCAGCAATGACCAGAGTCCAAAGACCCGATCACACAGAACGACCCGCGCTAGTCTTTCACCGTGATGCGGGTCGTTCTTTTTCTTGTATTTAAAATTTATGTAGTGATAACAAAGGTTATCGCAGCGGATATGAAAAACGAAAGCCAGATTGCCGTTGATACAACGGATTTTATTGCTAATTTAAATTCTTTTTGTTTCCAAAATAGATAAACGGGGTAACCCAATGTTATCGTGCCAGAGATGAGGGCCGACGTTGTGAAAACCGTGAGAATTAGAAGCATTGTGAGGAATGTCGGTTCTCTCTCTGTAAGTCCGCTTCTCATTAACTGGACTACAAGGCTGATGTATCCGACAAGAACAAGAGCTTGTACGAGACCTATAACTATCGGATTCTTTTTCATGTGGCTAATTATATTCCCGGTGGATCCCAAAACCAATACTTGATTTGATCATACGTTTCTGTTAATTAGAAGGCTGCACAAGCTACACTGGAGGGTGAAGATGGGCCAAGATAACCCACATGAGTGCACCTACGGCAAGGTCGGTAGAGAGGTCGTCTGCATCGACGGGTGCGGGACTCCTGTCCCGTATGATACGGCAGTGTTCGTTCGCATGCGCGAACGGAGCGGTTCGTACAGACACAACCCGCGAGTGGAGAACTCAGAAGACCACACGCTTCCACCGGCAATCCAGAGGGACTGGAGGTTGCCATGATGACCCCGCCCGCTCGAAAGAGCTGGCGGGGTCGAATGCTATATTTGTCTACGAATTTCAAATCTTTTTGCAGTCGGTATTATGTATTTCGGCCTGAATGCTGTATCATTAGACATCTGTCAACTTCTTAATTGGTTTCTCAAGCGGTGGCGCTTGTTTAATGGGGACTGTAGCTGACAGCGCGTAATGCAGGAGAGTCACGACAAAAATAAAAAATCAGGTTTTTACGGACTGGGTATTTCCCCAGGTATTTTGCAAACTCTTGAGAAGCTTAATTTTCAAACTCCAACCCCGATTCAACAACAAGCTATCCCAATTGCGATAGAGGGAAAAGACATGATTGGTATCGCACAAACCGGTACCGGTAAGACTCTCGCTTTCGGTATCCCGATGGTTCAGGCGATTATGAAAAGCGGAGGGCAGGGGATGGTACTTTTGCCAACGCGCGAATTGGCTCTGCAGGTAGACGAAGTGCTTTATAAAATTGGGCGGTCTTTTGGTCTTAAAACTGCGGTCTTAATCGGCGGAACACCAATAAGACCACAGATAAACACCATTCGCAGAAATCCGCATATTATAATCGCAACACCAGGACGACTGATTGACCATCTTGAGCAAAGAACAATCAAGCTTGATAGAGTTAACATCCTCGTTCTTGATGAAGCAGATAGGATGCTCGATATGGGATTCAAGCCGCAGATAACGCGCATATTGCATGGTTTGCCTAAGCAGCGTCAGACAATGCTCTTCTCTGCGACACTTCCTCCAGAAATTGTTGCCATCGCATCTTCTCAAATGAAGCTGCCGGTAAGCATTGAAATTTCTCCTCCTGGGACGACAATCGAAAATGTATCGCAGGAAATATTTATTGTTGATAGAAACTCCAAACCGCGACTGCTTCTCCACTTGCTTAAAGAGCACCGCGGGTCAACGCTCATATTTACAAAGACGAAATACGGTGCGGCTCGTATTGCGAGGAACCTACGTGATTTAGGAGAGAGCGTAATAGAAATTCATTCGAATAGATCTCTTTCGCAAAGAAGAGGCGCGCTCGACGGTTTTAAGGCAGGAAGATTTCGTGTGCTTGTTGCAACAGATATTGCTTCGCGTGGAATTGATGTAAAAGCGATTGAGACAGTAATCAATTATGATATGCCCGCAAAGGCGGAAGATTATGTTCACAGAATCGGGCGAACAGGGCGTGCTGGAATGGCGGGACACGCAATTTCTTTTGTAACGCCAGAAGAACGAAACGACATTAGAAAAATTGAACGGCTCATCAGAAAAAATATTCCAATATCTTCAACACCGGAGGGTATGCCAAAAATTTCAGCTCCGAAAATTGTTTCTAGGGGAAGGGGAGAAAATATGAACCAGAGACGACCTCGTAAGCCATATTATCAAAATCGAAATCGCGGAAGACGCGCGCCATCCTCTAGAGGTAGGAGGTAATTGACACTTATTATAATTAATGTAAGTTGGTAATACAGCACCCCAATACAACGCCTTGAAGGGAGGGGAAATGCTGCTCGAGTACGTTTTGTTCGTTGTCATAGTCGTCCTTGCCCTCATCGCGAATGTGGTGTTGGGGAAGATCGAGGAGGGGATGATCGAGAGAGCACACGTGAGCTTGTGGTTCGGTGGCGGTATGTCCATTTCGCGCTACGAACGTGAGCTCATCTGGGGCTCGATCGCAATCGGTGTCGTTGCTGGCGTTCTTCTTCCGCTCACGCTTTTCGGAACAACTGTGACGCCGAGAGTCATCCTCGGTTCCAGCGTGGTGTCGGGCGGGCTCTCGTTCATCATCGGATACTCATTCATGCATTCCCCTCGTTGGATGCATGAGCGAACTTCGCTCTCGGAGGACATCGAGGTTCGGCGAGTTGCCGGTGGGAGGTCCCGATGAAGCCGAGTGAGATCGTCAAGGACCGCAAGTACGTGGGTGCGTTTCGCGATTACGAGATCGTACGCGAAGTCACGGATATCAGCAATGGATCCGTGTACTTCGTGTGGAACCGTACTGTCGGGCATGAAATCATCCCCGTTAGGGGAGTGTTGAGCCGTTGGGAATTCGCCGACTGGGCGATACGCGAGCTCGGTGCGGGGGACATCCTCGACGGCGACGGTTAGTGCCCGTTCACGGGTGAAATGCGGAAGTCCCGCAACTCACTTTGTGAACGGGCTTCTGCATTTTTATATACCTTTCTATAATTTCTTTCTGCGCAGAAGCACAGCGTTAATTGCAACGATTACCGTACTTACTGACATAAGCAGAGCCGCAAGAGCTGGTTCAAGCAGTATGCCTTTGAATGCGAGAGCGCCTGCCGCGAGCGGTAGGGCTACTACGTTGTAGCCGGTTGCCCAGAAAAGGTTCTGAATCATTTTCGTATATGTCATTTTAGATAACCTAACTATTTTAACAATGTCTCGAGGGTCATCTCTTACTAAAATAATTCCAGCCGACTCGATTGCGACGTTTGTACCTGCGCCTATGGCAATTCCTAGATCCGCCTGTGTTAGGGCCGGTGCGTCATTAATACCATCGCCAACCATTGCTACTTTAAAATTGCGTTTTTGAAGCTCCTTAACTTTTTCGGACTTCTGGTGCGGTAACACTCGAGCGAAATATTCATCGATACCCAGTTCTTTGCTAACCCACTTTGCTACATCTTCTGAATCGCCAGTCATCATAGAAGTACGGATACCAAGCTTTTTAAGAGCATTAACTGCTTCACGGGATTCATCACGAATAACGTCGGCAAGCGCAAGGACGCCGAGGAGTTGCCCTTCTTTAAGTACAAAGATAACCGTTTGTCCTTTTTCGCCTGCGTCTTCTATCTGTTGTGTGAGTTCGCTCGGAACTTTTATATCCATGCTCTCAAGAAGCGCGGGTCCGCCAACCATAACTTCTTTATCATCTATCATGGCCCTTACACCCTTTCCTTTCATGGCTTCAAATTTTTCCGGTTCTTTTAATAGAAGCCCGTCGTTTTTTGCCTTAGCAACAACTGCTTTTGCAATCGGATGTTCGGACAGCGCGTCGAGAGACGCGGCAAGGCTTAACACTTCGTCTTTAGTATTATTACCGGTCGTCCACATATTAACTACGCCAAATTCACCCTTTGTGAGCGTGCCAGTTTTATCAAACAAAACAATGTCAATTTTTCGAGCCGCCTCGAGTGCTATACGCTGTTTTACCAGAAAGCCGTTATTCGCAGCTTTTGTAGTTGAAATCGAGGCAACGAGTGGCACGGCAAGGCCCAATGCGTGCGGGCATGCGATTACAAGTACTGCTACAAGTCGCGCAACGGCAAATGCGGTTTCCTCGCCGGCCGCAAGCCACGCTACGAGAGTAATAATACCTCCAGTTACAGCAACAACAGTAAGATATAGCGCTGCTCGATCTGAAAGAATTTGAAGCCGTGATTTTGAAGCTTGTGCTTCCGCGACCAGGCGCATTATGCCAGCGAGAAATGTTTTCTCGCCGATATTTGTGACACCTATCTTTAACGCGCCGTCGCCATTTATTGTCCCGGCAATAACCGAATCGTTTTGTTTTTTGGAGACCGGCTTTGATTCTCCAGTGACCATAGATTCGTTTACGTCGGACTCGCCATTTATAACTGTGCCGTCAGCCGGAATCTTTGCTCCCGGTTTTACGAGCACTACGTCACTCTCACGCAATTCGGAAAGGGGAATGGTCTTTGTCTCACCATTCCGGGCTACATCTGCAGTATCTGGTAGTAGTTTTGAAAGTTCTTTAAGCGCGCCCTGTGCTCCGCTTACTGCGCGCATTTCAAGCCAGTGACCGAGAAGCATAATTGTGATAAGCGTAGTAAGTTCCCAGAAGAGAGCTTCAGCTTTCACAAATATTGCGTACACACTCCAAAGATACGCAGAAGAAATGGCGATGCCGATAAGCGTCATCATGCCGGGCAATCTGCCCTTTATTTCCCGCCACGCTCCTGCGAGAAAAACCCAGCCGCCGTAGAAAAACACGATTGAGCCGAGTATCGCAGGTAAGTAATTAGATCCTGAGAATTCCGGCGGAGACCATTTAAATATTTTCTCGATAACGTCTGCGTAGAGCACTACCGGAATTGTGAGAATCAAACTCACCCAGAACTTTCTGAAAAACATCGCGGTGCTATGCCCGGCGTGCCTATCGTGCTCACTATGACCAGCGTGTTCTTTCCTTTTTTTCTCCGGTACGAGATTCATACCGCACTCCGGACACATACCCGGCTTGTCCTGTCTAATTTCGGGATGCATCGGGCACGTGTACACTTTGTTACTTTCCTCGCCGTGATTGTTATCCATGCAATTTTATTTATTTGATAATGTGTACACCCTTATCAGCTCTTTTACCGCTTTTTCGTCATCTCCCTTCCTTCTCATTTGATGCCTTACATGAGTACGGAGATGGTTTTCTAGAAGAAAAGCGTCAAGACTTTTAAGAGACCTTTGAATTGAAAGAGATTGCTCCAGAAGATCTGTGCAGTACACCTCTTTCTCAATAGCCTTAATAAGTCCGTCCAACTGACCGCGGATTATTTTAGCTCTGTGGATTGCCCGCTTCTTTAACTTACTATCTACCATATTTTTTGTGTGATTAGATTTGTTTCGACCTATTATATATGTTCAATACCCCCATACCCTATTATACCAAGTAGTATGTGGGTGGATATCTATACTCCGCATCCGTTGCCTCCTCCTTGCTCGTTTGGCGTGATAACTTGGGACGCGATGTTGGCATAACCTGACCCACTGGAATAATTTGCACCAAGAACTTCTTTTGCATCTACGTCTTCCCATTCAACGCCGTTATTTTCCATGTACGTCGCAATTGTTATGTACGTATCAGGAAACCAATACGAATTTACTACAAGAGCTGTTTTCCACATTTCCTCCTCACTTACACCCTGCGAGGCCATTAGTTGAAGAAGTCCTAACATTGCCATTCCGTGATTGCAGTCAGGAAAATGTGTAGAGTTTCCGCAACACGGCCTATATATGCCGCGAGACACCCTATCTACCATTGCCTGCTGTTCTCCCGTAAGAGTGAATAGCGTGTGCATGCTGTAGTGATCCATCGGGTTGCCCACTGCTATTGTCCACCCTCCCGTTGAGGCGAAGTTCCCCGCCCCACCGTATTTTGGATTTGTCATTTCTCCTTTTTCTAAGATCTCATTCTTGCTTGCGAGACCGAGCGCCCAGAAAAGGTTTAGAAGGTATCCAGAATTTTCTCTTGTAATTTTGAGTTTGCCTTCGTTCTGTCCAACAAGCAGACTCTCATATTCTTCAGTAAACCCCCTTTGGCTATAGATGGCTTTAAGTTTGTCACTATCAATTGTACCGGTATCTACTAATTTGCTTCCCAGATTACCCCAACTAACTGGGAGAACTACGCCGTCAGACGGTATAACCGCTTCTTCAAGTGAAGATACTTGTGTTAGGCCTGATTCTTGTGCGCTATCTGATTGCAATGAATTGCCAGTATTCTTAGGGCTTGTTGTATATATCCAAGTACCTGCGAGGATAATCGCGGCAATAAGAATGCTAGTTGAAAGTTGGGAATCTTTCTTTTGCTCTGGCGCGTCTTTCTCGTTCTCTTCAGTTTTAGTTTCTGTTTCGTAATCCATTGTATCGTTATTATTTTTCATCACAGCAATCAACCATTTTGTTTACGATGTCCTCAAACGTCCAAGGTTTTTCGCTGGCAGCTATTTTTTTGAACCCAGAGGCGTCAATTAGCTTTAGTCTTAGTGCCCAGAACATGGAATACATCTTGTATGCTCTATCGAACATCTCGTTCGCTTCTTTGCGTTTGCCATCGGAGTGAAGTTTTGTTCCAACTTCGATGAGCCGCATTACGGTTCCTAACAGGTGCTTTGATATACACCATGTTTCGCCTTCGTTTTTGTCTATCAATTTTGCCAGCAGTTCTTTTCTGGTTGCGCGGACTTCTCCGAGCATATCAAAGTATTCCGATTTCTTTGTTTTAGCGCCCGTGAAGAAGAAATGCTCCTCGAGGCTAATAAGGTTCATTATCGCAAGACTTAAGTCCTCTTCGGTTGAGAGATCTACACTGCCGGATTGTTTCATCTTTTCGACTTTCTCGAGCAATTGGTCGAACTGTTGTTTTTTAATCATTGTAGTTATTAGAGGAGAAATATGAGAGCTCCGAGGATAATCATAGCGATACCGCCAAGAAGTCTCATATTTTTAGTTTCCGACTTTTTCCACGCCTTCACTTTCTCAACAAGCGAGCTGTCACTGGCTATCATGAGAATTACAACAAGCGGGAGGATGAAGATTAGGTTGTAGAGCAGTAGGTATCCTATACCCATAAGGTACGTTCCTTGGTCGTGCAGTAACCCAATTACCATAAGGTATGGCCCGCCGGTGCATGGGAATTCGCAGAGACCGACTAGCGCGCCCAAAAGGAATACTGCTGGGAGCGAAGTCTTACTCATGAGCTTTGCTATTTTATTGTGCGCTACTTGTGGTATGCGGAGCTTGATAGGGAATGTCGGGAAGAATTCATTAATGAGGTTGATGCTACCGAGAGCTATCAAAAGCGCCGCTCCGACTTTCGCCATGAAGTGGGGCGTGTTGAAGAGGTGAAGAGCCTGTAAGAGCCCAAGGCCTATAAGGATATAGACCGTGAGGAGCCCCAAGATGTACACACCGCCTGTTTTTATGATGTTAGATCTTGTCTTCTGGAGAGAGAGCAGAAACGCAATGGTTAGAAGCAGAATTCCGAATGCGCATGGATTGATACTGTCAATTAACGCAGCTACTCCAATTAGGGGGAGAAGCCATTTGCCTTCACTGCTCAAGTTCCAAAGAGCAGTTGTTCCGATGTTTCCCGTTTTGAGGAAGATTACAGATCCGAATAGCAACACTGCTATTCCAATCAGAATCCAAAGTTTTTTATTCATGTTTTGTTATGGTGTGACTGTCGCGGAGAACTGAAGTTCGACAGGCGCCCCCGCATTATTCTCAAGAGTTACTACTCTCTGAATTAGGCCGACTCCAGCTGGCCCGTGGGCTGCTGGGTCGAATACCACATCTACAATTGCTTCCTCGTTTGGATCTATCGCCAGATTTATGGATGGTATTACCCCATGGCCTGGCATACCAACTGGCCCGAACTTACCGTCAGCCGTTATTAGAGTTGCTGTTGTGCACATACACGAGGTGTACATTTTGTTTATGACAACGGCTTCGCCACTTATATTTTTAATTGTGAATTGATGACTTACTTTTCCGGCAGCCATTGATACTGAGCCGAAATCATAGTTACTTGTTTCTTCGACGGCTAGTGTACCGCTACTAGCTGTGAGGACCGACGATGAGTTTTCTCCATCGGGACGAGCCATCCATATGAGGCCGCCGAGGACTAGAACTCCGATAGTGATGCTTATTATTGTTTTGTTCATGTTTTTATTTTTATTGATTTAAGTAAGACGAGAAATCCCCAGTTTAATGGGGACAAACAAACGCACAATACAAAACCGATTCGACAATTGGTTCTATATAGGCGTTCTAGAAAGCCGTCGGACTATTTTTGTGTAGAGCCAGCCAGTGTGCCAGTCTCTGCTCTTGCGGATTATATAAAGAGTTTGTTAATCGGTTATAAGAAACGAGTTGCGGTGATTTAAGAGAATATATCTGTGATAATGCTAAACCTGCAAAAAGAAGATATATAAGCGTGAGTAAAAGTGAACTTACAACATTGTTATCTATAGTAGCAAGAGAGAAGTCTTTGTATGTACCAAGATGGAATGTAACGTACTCAAATAAATTGGTTTCTTTTGGGCAGTCGGTTCCCTGAATAGCTGCGGCAATACAGCCACTCTCGTGATTTTGCATTCCAGTGTGTACCCCAAAGGTGCCGAACACCGCGAGTCCAACAAATCCTATGAGTAAAAATATGCCGAAATACTTCATTTCCACCCATTATACCCCCTGGGGGTATTTAAATCAAGGGGGACGAGCTCCCATTCTCTCACAGAGACGAGTGCTACGTTCGTAAGAAACAATAGAAGCTCTGCTTAACGGCAAATACAGAACTCCCTACGGTCAGACAGCTGTATTTTCCTACAGAACTTCTTTGTTTCTTATACTCACTCCGCAAGTCTCTGATGAGAGAATACTCGCTCGCTTTAATCCTGAAACAGGACGAGTTACCTACGGGATTTCTTTGAGAGAATACTCGCTCGTTTTAATTCTGCGCGACCTGCCCGCCATGCCTTTGCCGGCAGCCTGCCGGTAGGCAGGGCATGCGGTAGGCAGGGTTTTTGGTTAGCTTGAAATTTAGTGGGGGAGGAGTATGGTTTTGGTATAGAGAAGCGAAACTCAAAGGTCGCTTAGGACAAAAATACTAATAAATAGTCGATAAATTACTAAAAACAAATAATGAAAACAAAAACTTTAGATTTAAAGACGTTGACTGTAGGGGTTTTGACTCTTGCGGTCGCGTTGGCGTTCGTGCCATTTGTTCCGACTGCACATGCAGCAACATTTAGCATTTACAGTGACGTAAATGTAGATGTAGTTGGTGTGTACAACAAAGCTCTCGGAGTGCCATCCTTTGTTGATCTAAGCCTTACTCCAATGGCCGCAGTTAGAGCTCAGGAGCCGAAGCCATATCCAACCGGATATGTGTCGGAAGACCCCGAGGTAACCAATTCTGTTTGGGACAACGGTGTAACTTGGGACTTCGAGGTGCTTGCCCCAAGCGCTGACTGGATTTGGGAGACCGAAAGAGCTGAAGGACCTGCGAGCTATGGTCTATTAGACCCACTCTACGATGCTGATGCATCAAAGTATGGACGTGTAGTAGTCTTCGAGAGGACATTCGACATTGGTGGTGTACCTACACTTGGAGATCTTCACTTAACAGCCGACAACGCTTATGAGGTATGGGTCAACGGTACGTTCGTTACTCGTTCGGCAACTGCTAAATTAGCTGGCTGGGAGACTTCCAACCTACATGAGGCGAATGTTGGAACTTCTGGCTGGCAGACTGTTGGTAGTGTAGACATTGAACCTTATCTTGCGGGTGGCGAAAATACACTTACCATTCTTGCAGGCAACGAGTACTTCTTCACGGATGACGGAAACGCCCCAGTACCAGCGCTTCAGTCAAATCCTTACAAACAGTACAACCCTGGCGCAATGATTTTTGCGTTAGATGTTGAATACGCAGAACCTCTAGAAGTTACAAAAACTGTAGAGACCTCGTACGACAGGGATTGGGATTGGACGATCACAAAATCTGCTGACGAGTCAAACTTGCTACTCGCAGATGGACAGGCATACGAAGTCAGCTACGAAGTTGAGCTTGGTGCTATATCCGAGAAAACAAATGCAGAAGTAAGCGGAACAATCACAATCACTAACCCCGAAGGCAACCCAGACGCGACAGTTGAATCTGTCGACGATGTTCTGAACGTTGCCGGCGCGGCTACAGTGGAATGTGAAGAAACGCTTCCGTTTGTTCTTGCCGCAGGCGCAACGCTTAACTGTACATACAGTATGGCGAGCGACGGAACTGACACGCTTAACACGGCAACAGTCGTGACAAGCGGAGATGTTCCGGGCGGACAGGACACAGCGGATGTTGTCTGGGGTGAGCCTGACAGCGAAATCGATGAATGTGTGCTTGTTAGCGATGATAACTTCAATGGTCCACAGGGCGTCGAAGTGTGTCAGGACGACTTAGATAAAACAATCGAATACTCAGTAACATTCGGTACATCTGACGCTGATGGGGAGGAAGTTGTTTTACTGTGTGGTGAAAGCGATCACTTGAACACGGCCTCATACGTCGCCGTTGACGATGATAACGATACCGGAGAGACTAACCAGGATGATTGGACAGTACACTTCAACGTTGACTGTACGATTGGCTGTACGCTGACGCAGGGATACTGGAAAACGCACAATGAATCATTCGAGGGTGGAGCGCCGGTTGATAACACATGGCAGCTTCTAGGAGACTTTGACGAAGATCTTAACCTCTCGGAATACGAGGGTGAACAACTCTTCGATGATGGAACGTGGTTCCAAGCATTCTGGACTCCCACTAAAGGCAGGGTTTGGTATCAACTTGCTCACCAGTGGATGGCAGCATACTTAAACCACCTTAACGGTGCAGCAACGCCTGACGAAGTTGATACCGCTCTTGCGGCAGCAGAGACATGGCTTTATGGAAACGATCCGGATGCAAAACTGAAGGGTCTTGGCGCGGAGAATCCGAAAAGCTGGGCATCAATTCTTGGCAGTTACAACGAGGGATTGATTGGTCCAGGACATTGCGACGAGCAAAATCCGGAAATCTAAATTCTGTCACGACAGAATAACAAAATCCCGCCTTTGGCGGGATTTTGTGTTGGGTTGCAATAATTTTTGGAGGGGAGTATGGTGCGAGTGAGAGGCGATTAAAGGTCGCGAAAAATTACTCAATAAAAGAATGAAGAAAATATCCTTAATATTAGTGGGTTTGGTTTTTGGTTTTGCTGGATTTACTGTCGCATCCGCGGAAAGTCTTGTTCTTGTTGACCAATTACTACCAGACTGGAGTGAAGGAGTTTATTCAGCTTACTACGGGCCATCTAATGGTCACGTTGCTGTATCTCCTGGCACGACGCAAGTCTATCTCGGACGTTCGGCTGGCATAATCAAGGCGGGACAAGGTGTCGAACCGGCGCCTAGCGATTGGGACGAAGGTCTCTTTGCCTTCAGACCCATAGTGACAATCGAGGAGTTTGCTGACGATGATTTGACATACGATGTGGTCAACCAGTACGGAGTTAACCCTGTCTGGATGACAATCGAGATTGAAGTTGGTGACCCTGACACTAGAGACGACAACGTTGCGTTCCAGATGGTGCCTGCCCCGTATGGATCAGTAGCCTACGTTACGGTGAATGCCGGAACGGCGACAAACTGGTTACAGTGGACAACACCATCCAGCGGTATCACGACTGGTGATGCTAGAATGTTGGAGGACATCGCAGCCGATCCATTATACGCTGGCAAGACTGTGATTCGCACATACCTTCGACTCGGTATGGGGACCAGCTATTACCTTCCTACCACTGATGACAACGGAACAGTCGGTTTTGTCGACAAGGCCACGATTGGCGGAGTTACCTATGACTTTGTGTTGGTGGATGATGAAGATGATGATGGTGTTGTTGGAGAAGCTGATATCTGTGCAGATACTGTCGCAGATAATCCAGAAGAACTTGGTGTAAATCGCCACACTTGGAAAGGTATTGGTGATTTATTTACCACATTTGTTTCTACTGGAAAGGGTAATAAATCCGAGGTTCCATCAGAATTCAGCCTTACTGAGACGCAGGGTTGTAGCTGTAATCAGATTCTTGATGGGCTTGAAGAAGCGACTGGTTTCGACTTTGATGGCCACCGAAAATTCGGTTGTAGCAAGAGCGTCCTAGAGGACTGGATTGCAAACCGATACTACCTAGAAACAGTTGAGGTGCCAGCGATTGACGCAGACGGCGTAAGTTCATTGATGAGTCTCATTGGTGGACAAGATTACATCTTCAAGGCGCGCGAAACTGCTAACGCAGGTGACAGCATCGATTTTGATGCTGACTTCAGTTTTCGCTCGATCTCGAGTGTAGTGTGGACAGACGCAGTATCAACTTATGAGTATCTTACAGACACTCTACTAGACCTTATGGTTGATGGCGGTTTCGTAACTTGGGGTGATAACACATATCACGCTGATCATGTCTACGAATACGAAACAGCCGGTGCTGGTTCTCCAGTAACGTTTGGTGTGTACGATGTGTACTATCCAAATAATACAGGTAGTCTCTTCGTAGATATATTTGCGAAGTTGTACTAAATTCTGTCACGACAGAACAACAAAAACCGCCCTAAAGGGCGGTTTTTGTTATAGGAATATGAGCATATTTGTTTAGGTGACTATCCCTTTATGACAAGTAATAGAAAATATGGTACAACTCAGGATATGATAAACTATACCAAAAAATGGTGGCTATTAGGGTGTCATCGTAGAGCAGAAAAATTATATAGCACCATGGGTTCTAACGATGGTCGTCCTGTTTTAATATCCCAAGAACAATTCATTAAAGGAGATGAAAAAGTATTAGGTCTGGTGAATAAACGCTGTCCCTTTGTACGCTTTCGTCCTTCTAAGATAAAGTTTTGGGAGAAAGAGTTTTGCGAGGAGAAATTAAGAAGAAAGACTAATGACTATTGGGATATTTATGAAGCATGTGTTGATGAAAAATTCATTAAGCCACATAAAGAGACTGGCTATCCCACCGTTTCTAGTTCAAAAGCATACAATATTAGGGGCCCTTTCGGTTGGGTACAGGGTTTTGCAAAATCACACGACAAACTTTGGATAGCTTTTGTTGCTTTGATGGTTTCAATAATTGGAAGCAGTTTGATAACAGGTTTAGTAATTGAAAAGAATACTCCGCCGCCAGCCCCCACAATTAATAACATAACTACTCCAGATGTTAATCCAACAATTAATGTTTATACAAATGCCCGACAAAACCAATAAACCGATTCTTTAAGCTTTTGAACCGAGCGACACGACCCGTTTCAAAAGAAAAGGGACAGTCGTCGTGATTATGGAAAGTTGTCTACCAAACAAAAACCGCCCGAAAGGGCGGTTTTTGTTGACTTGAATTTCGGTGATCCTACCAGTTGATTGTGTAATCGCCCATGTAGAATCTCATCTGTGCGAGCCTCAAGCCTTGGTTGTCCACCTGCCAGTAGTAATCGTCGAAGAGCGGGTCGAAGATCTGAACGTGCTCGATAGCAGGGTCATCGTCGACGTTCGTTGATACGAACAATAACTCTTTACTGACGTTGGTGAATTTGCTCTGGCCGTTCGTGCGAGTTACATCAACCCACCAGTCTGGATCGCTACAAATGTATCCACCTGGAAGATCCGGATCCTCTGCACATGTGTACATGTCCATGGAACCACCTGGTTTTCCAAGCGCGCGGATCCAAACCGTGTACCGTACTGTGCAAGAATCAGGCGTAACTACATCGCCAGTATCAGGGTCAACCGTCGCGTAGCACTCTGCAGGAAGTGGCAGCTGGAAGGCTGCGCTTCCGTCAGTACCGTTTGCGTCGAGTACCTGAAAATCACCTTCAGCTAGCATGATCTTGGTACCGCCGGTCAACTTGACAAAGATTCTGTGGCCGTTGTTACCAGTCATGTCGGCAGTCTTATCCTTCGGTACACCAATCAAGTTAAGATTGTAGTGTGCGCCGGAAGGAGCACCGTTGCCGTTACCGTTTTTGCCAGCAAACGCTACTGGGGCTACTGCTAGAACAAGAATAGCAGCAAGAGACAAAACACCAGCTGCTGTTAGAACATTTTTTCTAACCATTTTTTCATTAAGTTTATTTCTAAGCGACCTTTGGTTCGCTTCTCGTATCAGGAATCTTACTCCGTTCAACGTGTCTGTCAACGTGGTTCTGGATGACCTGTGGAAAGACAAGAAAAACAGCCCATTGGGGCGCCTGCTTGCCCTTCCTTTGCTAGCAGGCGGGGCAGGGTTTTTGTTGTGACGTTAATGATATAATGGAGATATGTGGAATTATAATGGATACGGCAACATGATGGGGTGGGGAGGAGGGTTCGGCGGATTCCTCTGTGTTTTCACATGGCTTGTTTATCTCGCCGTGGGAGTACTCCTCGTCGTCTATCTCTGGCAGAAAATAAAGAAGTAATCCGAAACAACGCGAAAACCGCCCTTTGACATTGCTCCCTTCGATTTCACTCAGGGCAGGCAGGGCGGTTTTTGGTGCGCGGCTCTATGCCTCTGTGTAGTAGAGGTTGCAGAAGACGTCGTATTTGATGTCTTTGTCCGTAGAGTTTAATGCCCCGGCTTTTATGTATATCGGTTCACCTTTTTTGATAAAGAAACCGTGGCCTGAAGGCAGGAATATCTCGCTTGTGAGATCGTTGGGCGCCGTTGAATATGCGTATACATCTCTCTGCGCGTAGAAAAGGTAGTCGCGCTTAAAGCTCAAGAAATACTTCTCGTTGTTGATTTCAGGATTTTTGGAAACTGCGATATAGATTTCGCTGCGGTCATTTTTATAACACAGAAGACCGAGTTGGGCGCCGATTATATAGATATCCTGTTCCGGCTTCCATTCTTCAAGGATAAAGGCTTTCTTCTCATGAGATGCTAGATCGTCTATTATGTGAAAGTTTTTGTGTTTAACTTCCTGCACACGTTTTATTGTAGCAAAAACCGTTCGAAAGGGCGCCTGCCTGCCGGCGGCAGGCAGGGTTTTTGTGTTTACGCTAAGCTTGTCGAAGTGTGCTTGCCCTGAGCGAGTGTAGCGAGTCGAAGGGGATTTGTAACCTTTTGCATATTTGATGGTATGTTTATAATAGAGAACATAAAACACAAAGGTCGGGAAAATAGAAGACAAATAATAGAATGAAGAAAATTTCTACGGGTCTAGTTTTGTCGTTGGCACTTGTCGGGCTTTTGGCGTTCCCGGTGGCTCCGGCGAAAGCAGAGACCGTCACGATCGAGAGCCTCCAGGCTTTAATTGAGCAGCTGAAGGCGCAGATTGAGACACTCCAGAACGCGAGAAACGCAGTTCAGGAGACAAGGCAGGAGCTTCGCTTAAATCTTGTTAGATTCTTACAGCAAGGAGCTAGTGGAGACGACGTTGAAACTTTGCAGGGGTATCTTGCGCTCGACGAAGACATCTACCCAGAGGGTCTTATAACCGGCTACTATGGGCCTCTAACAGCAGCTGCTGTAAGAAGGTTCCAGAGTACTCATGGTATTGACCAGGTTGGTGTTGTCGGCCCGTTAACAACGGCCAAATTGCATCAGCTCTTCGGTGAAGGATTTCTTCCTGACGGAAGCATTCCTCCAGGACTAACTCACGCTCCCGGAATTCTTAAGAAACACGGCGGCGTTTGCGCGGTCCCGGGTATAGCGAAGAAGCTCGAATCTTGTGTTGGCTGGGATGACGACGATGATGATGACGAGCTTGAGTTCGAAGGTGTGGTCGAGACCATAACAGATGATCTTCTCACACTTGAGGACGACAGCGAGTTTGTCATTAACGACGACACCGAGGTTGAAGACGGCGTTGAGGTCGGATCCGAAGTCGAAGTTAAATACGAAGTTGATGGAGACGATTTTATTGCTCTTGAGATTGAGTTAGAAGACGAAGACGAGGATGAAGACGAGGACGAGGACGAAGATGAGGATGAGGATGAAGATGAAGACGCAAAACTCACCATCATTAAAGTTGTCGTAAACGACGACGCTGGTACTTCAGGAGTTGGAGACTTTGAACTTTCCGTTGGCACAAAAGAAGTTGACAGCGGAGAAGAGGAAGACTTTGACCCAGGTACATACACGGTTAGCGAAGACGGCCCCGACGGCTACACAGCAACATTTAGTGGTGCATGTGATTCTGACGGAGACGTTACGCTTGCGGCAGGGGATGATAAGACCTGCACAATCACAAACGACGACAACGATTAATTCGTAGTCGCTCTTATCTAAAGAAAAACCCCGATATGGGGTTTTTCTTTTTGAGTATTTAAATTTGATTCTTGTTTCAAAAAAGTGGCGGAGGAGCCGACCACGGGGGTGTGTTTCCCGTGGTCGGCTCCTCCAAGCCGTGTCGCCGGTGTCAGCAGGTGCTGTAGGTGAGCTTCGCCGTTCCGTTCTCACGGACGTGCCAGACCTGCGCGCAGTCGTAGACGGTGTCGTTGTCGAGGTCGACTTGGCAGTACAGGGCGACCGTGTTGCCCCACTCGTTGACGACCTCGCAGGAGCCAGTCGGGCCCCCAGAAGATGGTGCAGCGAGCAGAGGTACCGCGATGACGAAAACGATCGCGAGTACCAAGACGATCAAGAGCAAGATGCGCTTCGGCACTTGTGCCCCCTTTCGGGTGTACAATGGCACGAGCTTATCTCGTACCTAGACCAAAATTCTTACTTATTTTACTAAAGGTGTCAAGTATAAAAAAACCGCGTATGCGGAAGGGGCTCGCTCGTATTTATTCTTCGGAACCAGGGATTTGCTCGCGTATGTTTCTCGGAAACAGCGTTCTCGAACTCCAGCGATTCGAGCCGCTTCGCCCTCGGTTCTCTCTTCGACCAAGCGAGAGAACCTGCGGGATGTTCCTCAAAACACACACTCGTTCATTTCTAGCGTGCGCGACCTGTCTGCCGGCAGGCAGGTGTTCCGGAAGAACAAATACTCGCTCGCATTGGGTTTTACTATGTATAAAAAAAATGAGTCCCCGCTGTTAGCGAGGTTTCTTGTTCCAAAAAAAAATAGTGGCGAGAGGGCCGCGGATTGCTCCGCGGCCCCCTCAAGCCTGTTGTCGCCGGTGTCAGTCGGTGATGTCTCCGCTGTCTGCGGCGGCGACGTTGTCCTGATTCAGCCAGGTGCCGTTGTTGCCGGCCTTGTAGACCCACCCCCAGTCCACGTAGTCCCACGTGAATCCGGTTTCGAAGTAGTTCGTCCAGGTCTGGTAGAACCCCGGGCACGAACTCGTGTCGGGATCGCACTCGCGATCGAAGGTTCCCAGATACCCGTCCGTGGGTAGGTTGCCGGCGTTGAACGTGCCGTGCACGCTGACGACGTAACCACCGACGATCGATCCAGTCACCCCTTCGCTGACGGTCGAATAGCCCGACGGGCTCGTGCCGGCGTAGGTTGTGAACATCCCCGTGTCGCCGACGGCGACGCAGTAGTCGTTCTCGGCCACCTGCCAGATCTGGAAGTGCCGGTTGAGGTCGTCGTGTGCCCACCAGTTCCCGCCGAAACCACTGTCGATGACGTTGAGTACGTCCTCCGTGATGTTCGCCAGGATGGTTGCGCCGTCTCCGGCGCAAGCCTGCGGCGTCGTGGAATGGTGATCCAGCTTGTCCGGCGGCGGAACGGCGAGAGCCGTCTGTGTTGAAAAGAGCATGATGACCGCCACGAGGGCGATCAGCTTGATAGGGACGCGTCTCACGCGTACCTCCTTGTTGTTTGTCGCGGGCTTTTCCCACGAGCGTTAGGAGTATACGGATTATTAAAATTGTGTCAAACGTTTTTAGTTGCGAAGAAATAAAAAAACCGCACGTGCGGTGAAAATTTAGTGAGGTGAGACCGCGGAGCGTCTGCTCCGCGGTCTCACCACGAGTCGGTTCGACTATCAGGTCCTTTCGAGCTCGGGTCCGATGACTTCGAGTGCGTCGTTGATCATCTCGAAGATGACGAGGTCCAGTCGCAGGTCGAGCTCGACGGCGGCGGCGAGTTCCTCGTCGCTTCCGACGGGCGTGTCGAGCCAGCGATCCCAGGCATCCATCAGTTCGTCGTCGCCGATTTCACGGACGATGTCCCTGAAATCGAAGAGCGCGTCGGTCTCGACGAGGTCCCTCCAAGTCACCCACTGGTTGTCGAGGTAGATCATCACTTGGTCTCCGAGTTCCATTGGAACTTGGAGTCCGGCGAGCTCGTCGTAGAAGCCGGTCGTGATCCACGTCTCGAAGAAGGCCTTCGCCTTCATCGCCGCGTCTGCGGTTACGAGAAGATCACGAACGTCGTTGCCAGCGTTTCTCAGTGAGGCGACTTCTTCTTCCCGGTCCGTGAGTTTCACCTGAAGCGTTTCCGCTTCGGCCTCGCTATCTGCGAGAGCCGCGGTCATGTCCATGAGTTCCTGGGTCGTCGCCTCGAGATCGGTGGTCGCGTCGGCCAGTTGTTCTGAAAGAGCACCCCGTTCCGTGAGGAGCGTCTGATACTCCTCGGACTCGGTCGGGTCACTGCTGCAGGCTGCAGCTACGAGTAGGAGTGCCGCCATTGGCACCCACATCATCTTCGGCTTCATTTCCACCCCTTTCGGGTGATTACAGCCACGCGAGAGCGTCTCGCGAGTACTAGTACTCTACATATTCTTGAAATTATGTCAAACGAAATTGTTATAAAAATCGCATCTCTAAACGTGCGAATCCCCACCGTTGTGTTGCGTGAGGACCCGCGGTGGGGAAGTTCGCCGAGGCAACTCGGCGATCGGCGTGCTAGCGCGCCATCATGCACGGGTCGCAGAGCGACCCCTCCGGTTTGCCGGAACGCAGGTGCGTTTCGCAGCCTTCGGTCGCGCATGTGACGACCGGGTGTGAGTGCGGTTCGCTCGCGTACGGTTCCGCCTTCCAGCGGATGACCCTATTGGTCCCGTTTCGACCGAACGACCCGTTTCTTCTGCCAGTGTACGACCCCATTTCCACTCCCTTCTCAAGGATGGGGTTCCATAGAATTTACGTTATTTAATTCAGAGTGTCAATTTGGGTGAATGGGCGATGCGTATTGATGATGGTATCATTTGGATATGGCGGAGGAGATTATCAAAACAAACGAAGATTGGATGCAGGAACTTACTCCCGAGCAATATCGCGTTTTGCGGGAGAAGGGGACAGAAGCGCCATTTAGCGGGGAGTATGTGCACGCAAAAGATCCCGGAATGTATAAGTGCGCTGGGTGCGGAGCGGAACTTTTTTCATCAGATACAAAATTTGATTCTACAACGCCCGGTCTTGCCGGGTGGCCGAGTTTTGATGAAGCAATCCCGGGGAGCGTGAAATTTGAAGAAGATACAAGTGACGGCATGCGCCGAACGGAAGTGGTTTGCACAAAATGTGGGTCGCATCTAGGACATATCTTTGATGACAAGGGAGCTAAGACCGGCAAACATTATTGTATAAATTCCTGCGCGCTAAACTTAGAGAAGAAATAAATCTATGAAAGGGCAATTCACTTTGATCTTAGGGCCGATGGCGAGCGGAAAGTCCATTGCTCTTATCGCGGAGCTCGATAGGTATGAGCACGCGCACAAGAACGTTGTAACGGTCCATTCTATTAAAAATGTTCGAGAGGAAAACGTGGAGTCTCGAATAGGGCTGAAGCGTAAGGCGCTTAAAGTTGAGAGGTTAAGCGATTTGGAAAAGGAAGTTGATATTAACAAAGTTGATGTCGTGGGAATTGATGAGACCTTTATGTTTGATCCGGATGACACTTATAGCACTATCAAGAAGTGGTTAATGGACGGCAAAATAGTTGTCGTGTCATCACTCGACATGCTTGGCAACGGAACGTTGGCGAAAACCGTAAAGCGTTTATTTGAACTTGTCCCAGATGTTCGTTACGAGAGGGCGGTTTGCGAGGAATGCGACGTGATAGACGCGCGTTTTACAAAAGTTTCAAGAAGTAATGGGGAGCCAATCGACAGAAGTGAGTTACCTGACATTATCCCGGAGGATGGGACTTATGTTTATAAGCCTGTCTGTAGGGACTGTTTTTATAAGTAAAATCGGCGTTTTTTTGGTTTGTGGATAGGGGCTCATCCTTCACCACCTGTATACAGGTGTGGGGGTTGACGTTTTTGGGATATTTAGTAGTATGTAGGCATAGGGTCGCGTGAGGTGACCCTTTGCGTCGGATCGCTCACGGTACTGCGTGGCCGGTCCATTCGCCTCCTCGTCGGGAGAACGTGGGTTGGTGCGCGGAGTCCCTCCGGGGACTCCGCGCCGACCCCCTCGGCGCATCGCTCCTTTACATCACTAAGGACGCACACATTTTCACTTCTTCGCACTCAATGTGCGTTCCTTCTCGAGCCGCCAACGGCACTCCCACTGGATGCCGCACTCTCCCCACCTGGCGGCTCCTTCTATTTCATAACTACTTTCTAGATTTAAAATTTGACTCCAAAAAAGCGACGAGGCCCGGCGAAAGGTCTCGTCGGGCCGTCAGATAGACGCAAGGTGCTGGTCATGATGGTGTACCTTGATCGAAGATTCACCGTGGTGCCGGCCGAAAACTCCCTCGAAAGCTGGCTTCCCGCATCCGCAGTTTTGCGGAGGCTCCACCGGACTGCACTGGCGCGTGCCATCGCAATCCTTTACGGAGAAAAGAGCACAGTCCGCTCGTGGAATCTGCATCCGACTTTCTGTCATCCCCCTACTCCTTCCTCGAAGAACTTCCTTTTAAGTTTCCAGTTTTGCACATCCACAATTCCTTTGTCAATTTGAATAAATCTAGTACGTTTAGGACAGCACCCATACAAGAAAGGAGGTGAACCTCAATGAATACAGCGGTGCTCATGATTGTCGTCGTCGAGGTCCTTTTTACAGCGCTCTTTCTCTTGTTGCGGTTTCGGTTTCCGCCGATTTTTCACAAGGGAGACGTTGTAGATTGGGACTTTGATTCGGTCCCCAGGCTTGGGAGGAATTCTGCTCATTCGACTAGTCGGCGCGGAAATGGATCGTTCGCCGCTCATCTAGACAGCAAGGACTTTGTCCATCCAGCAGGCCGGTATGGAAATGGACCGTTCATAGTTGATCGAACTTGGAGCGTTGACTTCGCGAGACGAAAGTCGCCGAAGGCTCTCTCTAGGCCGGGCAGCGGCATGAGGGTTGTCAGTTTGGACCACCTTAGCCATCCGCAGTTCGTGGTAATAGTGAGGAGAAAGGATGGACGTGTGAGGCCTGTTGGAACTGAGTTCTCCGGAGCCTATTTCAAGAGAGTCCATCACGCGCACAACGGGTTCCACCGTCTGGGCAAGAGAGTTCGCCACTCGAAGAGATAGGGCTGTAAGCAACTGCGAGTGCCTACAGCCCTATCTCTGCCCCCCAAATGTAACTTTTTAGTCACAAGACGGCATATCATATTTAGAAAGGCAGAAGTGGATAAACAAGAAAACACAAATCTTGCGAATCTGATTGGAGAAGCTCGGAACGGTAATACTGATGCCTTTCGGGTGATCTTTGATCAATTTGTAGACAGACTATACGGCTATTCTTTGTCGCGTACAGCAACGAGAGAGGACGCGCTTGATGTTGTGCAGGATACTTTCGTCGATCTTTGGGATGGGCTCACGAAATTTGAATATAGATCCGACGAGGAGTTTAGCGGCTTCGTTTTTAAAGTGCTGAAAAGAAAGATCGCTAAACAGCACAGGGCAAGGCGAGGTGATGTGCCGCTTGATGATTTGGGATCCGAGGAAGGATACGAAATAGAAGTTGAGGATTATCGTTTTGTGATGGATGGAGTTGATTCACTATCTCCTAAGTATAGGGAGGTTGTGAGATTGCGGTACTGGTCGGGACTCACTTTCGGCGAGATTGCCGCTGTCTTGAATACAAATGAGGGGACGGTGAAAGTAAGACACCATAGGGCGATAGAAAAGTTAAGGGGGAAAATAAAGAAATGAAGAACATAGAAAAGGAATTAGAGAATATAAAACCTGTCGGACTTAGCGGCGACGATAAACATATCCTTTGGTCGAAGATCGAAGGGGGAATTCGTGCAAGGAAAAATTACAATAAAAATATGAACAAAATATTTGGTATGAGTGCGAGGTTCGTAGCAGTTGCTGTACTTGTTGTATTGGTATTAACAAGTGGCTCAGCGTTCACGGTGTCCGCGGCAAATGCGGCGGCCCCAGGGGACACTCTTTTCCCCGTTGACGAATTCGTAGAGAAAGTAGAACTCTTCTTTACCAGACAAGAAAATAAGGCAGAGCGAAGACTCGAGTTCGCAGAAGAGAGATTAGCGGAAGCAGAAGCAATAATTGCACTTTCGGATGACGATGACTCTTCAACGTCAACTGATAATACTTCAACTTCGACAGACGGCGATTCTAATGGTCGTATCGGAGGAGTTATAAGAGCGGAGCATGTTCTAGACGTAGCGCTTAATCGTTTAGAGGCTATAAGAGAGGATCTTGTTGAAGAAGGCGATACAGAGGGTGTCGCGGAAATCGACGCTTTAATAGCGGAATTAATAGATCTTGCAGAGGATCATATCGCATATCTTACAGAGCTTCACGAGAATATAGCAGAAACTCGCGAGGAGCTTAAGGAATTAAGGGTAGAAGCGAGAATCTCTGGAGACGAGTTAAGGTTTAGGTTCGACCACAGACCATTTAGCGTTGAGGGTGAAGATGATGAGGATGAAAATGCTACAACGACGCCAGGTAGAAGAATCGGAAGATTGTTTGACGCGTCAGAACATGAGTGGAAAGAGGTACTCTGTCACATTACACCGGGAGACTCTGATAATGTTCAGACAATAGAGGTTGGTTCGCCAGCTGCGTTGAGGGCGCACTTGGCGCATGGAGACGATGAGGGTCCTTGTGATGAGGATAGTGATGATGACGAGGATGAGGATGAAGATGAAGACGAAGATGATGCCAAACTTACCGTCATCAAAGTTGTCGTGAACGATGATGCTGGTACTTCAGGCGTCGGAGACTTCGAACTTTCCGTTGGCACAAAAGAAGTTGATAGCGGCGAAGAAGAAGACTTTAACCCAGGTACCTACAAAGTTAGCGAAGACGGACCCGATGGATACACAGCGACATTCAGCGGAGCTTGTGATAGCGACGGAGATGTCACGCTTGTAGCGAGTGACGACAAGACTTGTACAATTACGAATGACGACGACGAGCCATCTACGTAATTACTGCATATATCGTTGAGAACGAACACAAGCCCCGCTTTGCGGGGTTTTGTGTTGAATGTCGTATTCTAGGGATGTAATCTAGAGCACGATGGATAACAATAAAGAAATGTATCCGACGGAAATCGAGGATCTTGAGGATTACGAGCCTGCGAAAAGTAGGCGAGTATATCGGGTAATCGGTTTCTTGATAATTGCAGGCCTGATTTACATCACAGGCGTTGAGCAGGCGCTTTTCTTTCGTAAAACTCCGCTTGGTACGCCACAGCAGGAAGCGGAGAGTTTGTTGAATGCGGAGACAATAATAGTGTCGCTCAATATCATCGTATTTAGAAATAATGGAAATTTTGGCTCGGGCAGAACACAAGATGACATAGCGCAGATTGTGAGTAACGCTTCTGATATATGGAACCAAGCTGATATTGATTTTCAAATTAAGCAAACTGTCTTTATCGATGTAAGCGATGATGAGATACGTTCGTTTTTCGAAAATCCTCGTGATTTCGTTTTAGCGCTAAACGAATATGACCCAGAGGCTATAAATATCTTTTTCTCTAAGTCCCTGGTTGATTTGCCTGATGTAACCGGCATAGCATTTGTAGGATTGAGGGCGGTAGCGGTGCCGGATCTAACGACCGTCTATGATTTTAGGGTTCTTGCGCACGAGATTGGTCATATTCTTGGTCTCGGACATTCGGATCTCGACAAGTCGAGCCTCATGTATAAAAACGCGAACAGTTTTGATATAACTGAAGAAGAGGTTTTAACGGCTCGCGATACGGCTCTCAAGTTTTAGTATGAAGTTTTCTGAAAGGTGTTGGGATATTCTTAAAGGAGATGGCGTTGGTATTATGCCGACAGACACAATTTACGGTGTTGTTGGTTCTGCTATGAATAAAGATACTGTAGACCGGATTTATACCATTCGTCACAGAGACAGGAGAAAACCGATGATAGTTTTGATTTCCTCGTCGGATGAATTTAGAAAGTTCGGTATGAAATTGGGGAGCGAAGACCTCGAAGCTTTGAGCAAGGTATGGCCAGGGAAAGTTAGCGTAATTTTGCCGTGTATCAATCCTGAGTTCGAATATCTTAGCTGTGGTACGAGTTCAATAGCGTTTAGGGTGCCTTACGATGAGGACTTAAGGGAATTACTTCTTGCTACAGGACCTGTTGTTGCGCCGAGCGCGAATCTAGAAGGAAAAGAGCCCGCGACTACAATCGTTAAAGCGGAGGAATATTTTGGTAGCGACGTTGATTTTTACGAAGACGGCGGGAAGATCGAAAATACACCTTCGACGCTGGTTCTTTTAGATCGCGGAAAGTTCAGAGTTGTTCGGCAGGGCGCAGAGAGGTTAAGTAAAGATTTAGTTCTCTACTGAAAATAATCTAGAACCCACGTATAAAATAATTATGATTATAAAATTTCTTTCTGTAGCCGCCCTTCTTTTTATCGGAGCCTTTTTATTTTTTAATGCCGGGAACTTGAACTTGCCGGCAGTTTTTATAACAGGCAACGAAACGACTTCTAGCGAAGAGGTGGCCGCTGGTCCAGAGGATAGCGCCGTAGCTGATGTTGAAGAAGAAACTCCCATTGAAGTTGACGAGATTGGCGAGCTTTCACTACCCGGTGAGAATGTTACGAAAACCGAACCTCATCCGAGTGCTTTCATCACAGAACTTGGCGTTTTTGTATGGATGAATTTCGAGAGAGTAAACAGCGGACTTGAACCGCTTTCGAGAAATGCTCTCCTCGATCAGGTCGCAGGCGCCAAGCTTAATGATATGTTCGCAAAACAGTATTTTGCGCACGGGTCGCCTAGCGGCGATTATATTAACGATTTGGCTGTGGATTTTGGGTACGAATATCTTCTCATAGGAGAAAATCTTGCTTATGGAGATTTTGCGAACGACAAAGAGTTAGTAGATGCATGGATGAATTCTAAGGGTCACAGGGAGAATATCCTGAATAAGAATTACGAAGAAATTGGTATCGCGGTTGGTAGGGAAATGTTTAATGGTAGAGAAACGTGGATAGCCGTCCAGAGTTTCGGAACTCCATACTCTAAATGTGATTTTGTTGATGAGTCATTGCTTCAAGATATTAACGAAGGCAAAGACGAGCTTGAGGAATTAGAAGATTTGTTATCAGAGATGCGTGACGAGATAGAGGCCACAAATCCCAAAAGCGGCCCAGAGTATAATGCAATGGTGGCCGAATATAACGATTTAGTCGGAGAATATAACGCCTTGCTAAAAGAGATTAACGCATTGGTAAAGACGTATAACGGACAAGTAGAAGAACTCCAGATTTGCGTCGAGGCCATTCAATAGGGGCTTCGTTACTGTGTTAGAATTTTAATATGGATTTAACGCAGGAGTTAAAGAAGCGGATAAAAGGAGAGGTTTTAGACGACGAGAAAACTCTAACCAAATATAGTACAGACGCAAGTCTTTTTAGAATTAAGCCACGCGTTGTTGTGTTTCCTGTGGATGTTGATGATATCAAAGCGATTGTTAAATTTGTTGCGGAGAATAAAAGCGAAGACCCGTCTTTGTCGTTGACTGTTAGGTCGGGTGGAACGGATATGAGCGGAGGAACGCTCACAGAATCAATTGTAATTGATGTTAATAGGCACCTAAATCAAATTAAAGAAGTGGGGGATACTTACGCAGTCGTCGAACCCGGGATGTATTATAGGGATTTCGAGAAAGAAACTTTGCGAAAGAATTTGATTATGCCTTCGTATCCGGCTTCGCGTGAAATTTGCACAGTGGGCGGAATGGTCGCAAATAACGCGGGAGGGGAAAAGACACTGACTTACGGAAAGACGGAAGACTATGTTGATCAGGTAAAAATGGTGCTTTGTGATGGGAACGAGTATTTGTTTAAACCGCTCGACAAAGAAGGGCTTTCTCAAAAGATGAAACTTGGAACCGTTGAAGGCAAGGTTTATAGAAAGCTTTTTGAACTAGTTGATAAAAACTACGAAGCGATTAAAAGCGCTAAGCCGAATATTTCTAAGAATTCGGCCGGATATTTTTTGTGGAATGTTTGGGATAAGGATAACCAGCTATTTGATATCCCGAAAGTGATTGTTGGCTCTCAAGGGACTTTTGGCGTGATTACAGAGATTACGTTTAAATTAATCCATCCGAAGAAACATTCGACCCTGCTTGTAATTTTCTTGAAAGATTTAAAGAATTTGGGACGTGTAGTAGAAAAAGTTCTTAAACACAACCCAGAAAGCTTTGAGTCTTATGACGACCACACTCTGAAAATTGCCCTGCGATATTTGCCGGATATGATTAAACTCCTTGGAGCAAAGAGTTTGGTGAGCTTGGGCATACAATTCCTGCCGGAATTTTGGATGGCCGTTACCGGCGGAGTGCCGAAACTTTTCTTGGAGGCAGAATTTACCGGAGACACCGAGGAGGAGATTTACAGAAAGGCTTACGCGGCGCAAAAAGATCTTCAAGAATTTGGCTTAAAGACTCGGGTGACGAAGGGGGAGACGCAGATGGAAGCGGACAAAGAGGAGAAAAAGTATTGGACAGTTAGACGCGAGAGCTTCAACTTACTAAGACATCATGCGCATGGAAGGCGGACAGCGCCGTTTATTGACGACATTGTCGTGCGTCCTGAAAAACTTCCAGAATTTCTCCCCAAGCTCGACGACGTTATGGATGACTACGATTTGATTTACACAATTGCCGGGCATGTGGGCAATGGGAATTTTCACATCATTCCGCTTATGAAATTGAATGACCCGAAAACGGGGAAGATAATTTCGGAGCTTTCTTATAAAGTTTACGATCTTGTTATCGAATTTGGGGGTTCGATAACCGGAGAGCACAATGATGGATTAATAAGAAGTCCCTTTTTGAAACAGATGTACGGCGATAAGATTTACGGATTTTTCGAGGAGACCAAGAGAATATTTGACCCCGATAATATATTTAACCCCGGGAAGAAAGTAAATTCAGATTTCTCTTACGCGCTCGCGCATTTGGCGATAGAGTCCTGACATGACCGAGAAAGAACTTAAAGAAAGAAAACAGCGTGTTTCTCGTCTTAATAGCGAGCTAAAAAAGCTTTTCCCGAACGCTAAAATTGAGCTGAACCACAAAAATCCGCTGGAGTTGCTCGTGGCTGTTATTCTCTCCGCACAGGCGACCGACAAGAAAATAAACGAGATTACAGAGAAACTTTTTAAGAAATACAGAAAACTTGATGATTATGTTAATGCCGATCCAAAGGAGTTCGAGAAGGATATCCGTCAGAGCGGATTTTTCAGGAGCAAGACAAAGAATGTTTTAGGAGCTGTGAAGAGAATAAAAGAAGTCTACGGCGGCAAAGTTCCGAAAACTATGGAAGAATTGCTTACACTTCCTGGCGTGGCTCGCAAAACTGCCAATATTGTTCTGAGGAATGCATACGGTGTTATCGAAGGGATAGCAGTCGATACGCATGTCGCGAGGCTTGCTCGAAAGTTCGATCTTACGGGCTTCAAAGATCCAGTGAAAATCGAACGAGACTTGATGGAGATACTGCCCAGAAAGGAATGGGGGGATTTTAACCATAGATTGGTTCTCTACGGCCGACATGTCTGCCGAAGAAGGGTGCATAACAATTGCGAGGACCATCCTCTAACAAAGATTTACCCAAAAGCTGTGAATATTTGGCCATAGTGTTCAGTACATAGTACCTAGTAGCTAGTATCTAGAATGGGTTAGAATTAGTTTATGAGGATTTCTAGCAGTGCGTTTCAAGATAAAGGTACTATACCGGCGAAGTATACATGCGATGGGAATAATATTATCCCGCCGATTTCAATTTCCGATGTCCCCGAGGGCACAAAAACCTTGACGCTCATTATGGATGATCCAGACGTTCCCAAATCTATTCGTCCAGATGGTATTTTTGACCATTGGCTTGTTTGGAATATTCCCGCCGACGTTAAGGAGATTAGGGAAGGGGAGGCACCAGCTGGCATCGAGGGTAAAAATACGAGAGGTGACAAAAAATATACCGGCCCGTGTCCGCCCGACCGTGAACACAGGTATTTCTTTAAACTTTACGCACTTGATGCGGAATTAGAGCTAGACCCAAATACGACGACTAAGGGCGATCTTATGCACGCAATGGATGGACATATAATTGCAGAAGTCGAATTCATGGGGCGTTACGAGAGGCCGTAATAATGCAAAAGGGTCGCAAGATTTATAAAAATATGTCACAGAAAAACTACTTTGTCCTATCCGGGACGATATTCGCGATTGTTTTTCTTCTGCATGCGTTAAGACTCCTTAACGCGTGGGACGTTGTTATAGGGAGTTGGCAGGTTCCAGTGTGGGTAAGTTGGTTCGGTGTTGTAGTAGCGGGAGTTCTGGCTTGGTCAGCGTTCAAGCGCAATAAGTAACCCCGTATAAAAATATAGAAGATAAAGGTGTCTGGAAAAAACAAGACCACAGCTTTGCTGTGGATTTTTGAGGGGCCGGGGCACCTCGACGTGTGCGGGGAATGCCCACTCATCCTCCGTGGTTCACCGACTTGGTGACCAGAGCCATGTGTGGTACGTCGAGGTGCCCCGATGATTTTCGCCGAGCGGGAGATCTGTCTCATGTTCCGGGAGTGGAAGAAGGAGCGGACAGAGGGGACAGAGCCCCGCTCGGCATCTGTAGGAACGCGGTTTGATGATCACGTTCCAAGCTTAAGAGCTATGGTGCCGGCAGAGGCGGAGTGCGGTCGACCGAGTGAGGGTCTGTGAGCAGAAAACCCCACCCCCACCGGCACCGCAAGAACTCTATATTGGTGACCCCCCTAAGTCAATAGGAAATCACCACCTATTGTTTGCTGACTTTGTGACCGCCGAATCTCTCCCTAAGTGCGTTTATGATTTTTCCTGTAAAGTCCGGATTCTTCTGAGATAAAACCCTAAATTTAAATGATTCCTCTATAATTTTTGCTTTTATATTCATTTCCTTCGCAGTTTCAGCGGTCCATTTGCCGGTGCCAGTGTGTTCAGCCTTACCAGATATTTTGGATAAGCCGGCGCCGTGAAGATCGAATGCCTCTTTGAGCCACCCCACAAGCCTTGATTCGATTACTGCGCCGTGGTTATACACATCCGCAATTTTGGAAAGGTCTAGTTTATAAGATGCGTGTTTTAGAATAGTAAATCCCTCGGCGATTGATTGCATCATTCCGTACTCGATGCCGTTGTGAACCATTTTTACAAAATGCCCAGCTCCGGCGCCTTCGAAAAATTCATAACTGCCCCAAGTACGCGATAAGTCTTTGTAAAGCCGTTCCAGTTTCTTAAATTGATTTCTTGTACCGCCAATCATCAAAGATGCGCCTTCTAGTGCGCCCTCTGGGCCACCCGAGACGCCGACGTCCACGTAATTTATTCCTTTCTTCGACATTCTTTTTGCTCTCGCGATAGAGTCTTTGAAAAACGAATTTCCGGCATCTATCACCGTGTCACCTTTTTTCAAAAACGGGGTGAGATTTTTAAGAGTGATATCTACGGGTTTTCCTGCCGGAACCATTATCCAGATAACTTTGTTTTTCGGGAGCTTCTCTGTTAACTCCTTGATGGATGAGACGGTTTCTACTCCGGCGTGCTCGAGTTCGTTTTTGGTTTTTTCGTTTTCGTCGTAGCCGACCACTCGCCAGCCGTCTCTTATGAGTTGTCTTCCAATGTTGCCCCCCATTTTACCGAGGCCGATTATGCCTATTGTTCCTTTCTTCTTGATTTCTGTGTTGACTGGTCCCGAAGTGTACCCGATAAGCTTGTCTATGAATGTCGCCGCTTCAACCGGTTCGTTCGTATTTGGTCTGTAAGTTTGCAGTTTTGTCGCGTTCTTTTGCCAAGCGTTTACGATCGGATCTGTAAAACGCCACATAGCCTTAACCTCATCGGTCGTCACAAATAGCGTTTGGTCACCAGCTATTACATCAAGAAGAAGTCGTTCATATTCCTCTACATATTGAGTTTTGCCCTTGCTTTCTCTCAAGCGAAATTCAAGATTTCTTTCTTCTATATCAAACGCCGTACCTGGCTTTTTTGCCCAAAATTGGACTGTTATGAGCTCTTCCGGTTCGAGCGAGAAAGTAACCTTGTTTTCATAATGGCTAGCGCCTGGAGGGCACAAACACGGTGTCGGGTGTTTAAAAGTAAACACCATTTCTTTTTTGACATCACCAAGACGTTTTCCGGACTCGAGCGTGATGGGAATGCCTTTCCACCTCGGTGACGTTAAAAACGTGCCTCCGATCTTGAAGTATGTTTCCGTTTTTGAATTTTTCTTCACGCCTGCTGTATTTTTATAGCCTTCGTATTGTGCACGGTAGGAATACTTTTTGGTTTCTAGTTTTGATGGCGGGCGAAGTGTCCTTAGAATTTCTGCTCTTCTAAATCGAATCGGATCTGAATCAAAACTTTCCGGATGGTCCATTGTAGCGAAAGCGAGCATCTGGAGAATGTGATTTTGTCCCATATCTTTTAATGCTCCGATCCCGTCGTAATAACTTCCTCTTTCCTCAACGCCGAGTTTTTCTAGGAGGCGGATATCTATTTTTTGTATGAACGTTTTGTTCCAGATTTGCTCAAAGAGTGTGTTGGAGAAACGGAAACTTAAGATGTTCTGTATCATCTCCTTGGCCAAGTAGTGGTCGATTCTATAAATTTGGACTTCCTTAAAGAGTTTGCTAAGTAATACATCGAGATTTTTTGCTGTTTTATAATCTTCCCCGAATGGCTTTTCCACGATTACTCTTGTCCACCCCTCTTCTGGACTGCATGGGTCAGTTAGGCCGGAGCTCGATAGATTCCTCGTGATTGTTTCATAGAACTTGGGAGGTACGGCTACATAAAAGAGCTTGTTAGAGCATACACCCCACTCGTCGTCTATTTTCTCTACAACTTTTTTTAAACTGGCGTATGTTCTTGCACTCTGGAAAAGCCCCTGGTGATAGGAAGTTAAGTTTAAAAACTTTTTGAGTTGCGGAGATTTTGTTTTAATGCGTTTCTTAATTTTCTCTTCGAGAAAGTCTCGATAGTCGTCATTAGAGAGATCGCGGCGCGCTACGCCAACTACTTTAAACATATCGGGGATGCTGCCAACGTGGAGCATATGACATAGGGCGGGCGCAATTTTGCGCGTCATTAAATCTCCGGTAGCTCCGAGAATTATTAAAATAGTTGGGATGTTTGTCGTTTTAGCTCTCGTCACACTTGTTTTTAGTGAAACTGTGCGAAGACGCACACGTTTCATTCTACGATGATCTTTGCATTTACGACAAAGGCGGCAGAAACGATAATAGAACGGCCCTCTCCGTTTCTGTTATTTTGCTACTCCCACCTTTTCTTGGAATTTTCTCTTATCGAAACCGATTATGATTTCATCTCCAAAGTCTGTGACAGGAACGCCGAGCTGTCCGCTTTTTCTAATCATTTCGTGTTGCGCTTCCATATCTGTGGCAACGTTCTTTTCTTCGTACTCCACGTGGTTCTCTATGAAGAATGCTTTTGCCATTCTGCAGTATGTGCACGATGGGGTTGTGTAGATTACTGGTTTTGTCATTTTGCTATTTTATCAAGCTTCGACCATTTTGAGAACTTTTATTATCGACTTTGTTGTCGGGTTTTCCTCGAGCACTTTGGAACATGTCGCTTGTCCTTTTCTTATTTTTTCCACTAGCCCAGATATTTCAAGAATTGTGAGTTGTTTTGACGCGGCTGGGACAGAAATACCTAAAATGTTTGCTACGTCGCTCACACAAACATTTTCGTTCTCAAGCAGAATCTTAAAAATCTGCAATCGTCCAGGGTCTCCTAGCGCATCAAAAACCATTGATAACAATTTATCGTCACCGGCTGATTCCCTTTGTAGTTTTTCTACCTGATCTTTATTTAGCACTATGTTAAAGTTTAACTGAATGGTTAAACATTGTCAATCCGAGAGTGAGCTATTGGTTTATTCCTTTTAGTGCCGAACGTCTAAATGATATAATGAAAGTGTATGCAAAGTGCTTCCAGCAGATACAAGCTGACACTATCAATAACGTCCATTGTAAGGACGGTGGTTTCGTTCGCGGAGCTTGTTCTAATGGTTAGGATTATATTGGATTTCCTTAAAGCCTCTAGCGATGCTTTGTTTGTACAGTGGATAAATAGGGCAACCGACCCAATGCTTTGGCCTTTTGTCGGTACGTTCTCGCCCTATGAACTTAAAGGTGGATATGTGATCCAGCTTCACGAGGTGCTTGCCTTCCTGGTTTATGCGTTCGTGGGATACCTGTTGGTTCAGGGGATAACCATGCTCGGAGCGCATCGGTCTATTTTTAGAAAGGGGAAGCTCGAGGATTATAGATAAATGTTGAAAATTCTTTTGTTCTGGGGACACTTTCTTGTAGGTGCCTTCGGCGTAACGGTTGGGTTTTATCTCTCGCTCCCTATGGTTATCGGCTTGGTCGTTTTACACAGGCTCCACTTGGTCCTATTCCGAGGTTGCGCGATAACGAGGTTTCAGCAATACCTTGGACATTTTCCAGATCACGTTGATTTTTTGGAAGTTGTCGCCAAGAAATTTACTGGTAGAGAGATTACTCGCGTTCAGTTGAAAATTATAGATTACGCAACTGGGCTAATCCCAATAGTTGCCGCTACGATAAGACTTTATATATAAAAAGAGTAAGGAGCCCAGTTCCTCCTTTCTGCGGGCTCCTTTATATCTTGCGGGAATACTCCCGCAACTTTTTCCTGAATTCCCCGGCGAGCGCGAAGAGCGGCTCTTGAAGCGTCCTCGTTGCGGTTCTGTCGTCGACCCCGTCTTCCACAACCACGACGATTGGTTCGTCATTATCTGGTTCCGGCAAGAGGATGAAGGCGACTACGTCGTCGGTCGCATAGCGCAGTCCCCAGCGCCAGAACTTGCCGTCTGACGTTTCTACGCCATTTTCCACTCGCGGAAACCGAGTAACCGACTTCCAGACGTTTCTCACGAATTGCCCCGACCATCTGTGTCTCGGAAGCAGTTTCGTCAAAACGTCGAGCCACATCGTCTGCGGTAGGAGAGATTCAGGTGCTCCGTGGAACGACTTCGAGTCGAGCGTAAGGAGCGCAGGCATTGTTACACCCCCTTCAAGGTGCGGAAGTACACCTTACCAACAAACTGTCTCGAATTCAACGGACTAAAAGTGATGAGTTTTCTGTTTTGCCAAGTATTGCTGATGATAATCCTCGGCTTTATAAAATTCCTCCGCCGGAATGACTTGCGTTACGATGGCACTATTATATCTGCCGGAATTTTCTAATTTTGTTTTTGATTCCTCTGCGAGTTTCTTCTGCTCAGGTGTGTAATAAAAAATTACAGATCTATATTGTTCGCCGATATCCGGTCCTTGTCTGTTTAGTGTTGTCGGGTCGTGGTTTTCCCAGAAAACGTTTAGAAGTTTCTCGTAATTGGCTTTACCTGGGTCGTATTCCATATAAACAACTTCCGCGTGGCCAGTATTTCCTCCGCAGACCATTTTGTATGTCGGGTTTGGAACGCCGCCTCCCATAAAACCAACTGCCGTGAATTTAACGCCGTCGATGTGTCTGAACATTTCTTCAACGTTCCAGAAACATCCCGCGCCGAAAGTTGCTTTTGCTAAACTTATATCTTCCATAGTGACAAGTATATCAGTGGAGCTCGAGATTGAAATGTGGTTTGACTAAAGGTGGATCCGGTGGCATATTTGCTTGGTGGTTTCGAGAGTGGAGGTTGTAGTGGCTGCGATGCAAGTGTTCGAGAGGGGACTTGGAGTGGATACGACACACCACAACGTTGTTCTTCGATTCGGCGTGGACGTTCATGCCCGTGAACGCGACGAGGTTCTCCAGGGGAGGTTTGGCCCTGAGGCCGAGATCATCTCCTGCGGGGAGATCGGATCTCCCGAACATGTCCTCGCCCTGCTCGCGAAGCACGGCGGCACGGTCGTTGACTGGAGTCCTCCGACAACTCGCTGGGAGACGGCGAATCCGCTTTGCGAGGAGCTCGAGAGGATTTCTGTTCCAATCATGAGACCGGTCTTTGTCAGCGGTGACTTCGACGGCTACATGGAGTGGCCTCGTGGGGGGCGTGTCTGATGATCGATCCACTGAGCAGGGCGTACGAACTGCGGGGGCGGGTCTGCATCGGGGCAATAGCAGCACCGATTGCTGTTCAGGAGATCGGCGCCATGCTCGAGAATCCGTTGATCTTGGATCGCACGAAAGAACCAATCCGGGTTTACCTAAGGGCTCTAGTTGAGGAGCTCCCTGACCGGCGGAGATTGGCTCGAGGGTCGAACGCGATCATTACTTGCGAGGATGCCCTCGGCGTCATACAAGAGGCGACCTATTCGGGCGGTCGTATGTCCAAGGCAGAGGAGGTGCTCACGCGCCTCAAGAAGATCGTGAGCGAGAGTAGCTCGGTCTCACATATTGCGGCGGTAGTTCTTCAGGGCGAGATCGAGCGTCTCGAGGCGATCGTGAATCAAGGGGATTCGTAACGGCCTCGGCGTTGACATGGAGAAGGAATTCCCCGGTGTCAATGTCGGGGCCTTCTTCATTTTGCACAAACTCTTGGGGTTTAGATTGTGGAATAACGCGAAATTTTTGTAATTTTTTAGAAATCGCGGTAAATCTGCGGTTTTTTAATTGTAACTGTGGATAAGTTTATATGAAAAGCGGGGTATAATTAGCCATATGTAAACAAAGTGCATAAGCTAACCAAAGATAGTGAGGTATCTTTTAAGCTACTGGGCTTTCGAGATGTTTTTCGGGAGCAGTTGTCGGGTTTTCTTCGCACTAAAAAATCACTCCTTCCGTACCTAAAGAAGCAATTTGACGTCTCCTACGACGGCCTCAAAAAAATTTACGAAGAATTAGTAAAGATTTTTGAGGACTCCGTTTCGTTAATGGGTAACACACAGCTCAAAGTCGCTGATGTTCTAATTTGGTACTTCGGGGAGCTTAAAGAAAGCTTTTCGAAGGAGCTGGGAATATTAGCGTTAGCTCTCTGCGATTTATATCCAAGGGTTTCGTTTTTTCTCGCAGCAAAGGCGCGATTTTTAAAATCGTTTACGTTTAAATTTGTATATAAATATAAAATTGCGTTTATAAGAGTTTCCAGAACCGCTCTTATATTTTTGTTATCTTTCTCTCTCGTTTTCTCGTCGTTGTTCTTAGGGTGGCCGTTAGAGATTCAGAAGGCGCAAGCCGACGCAACCTCTGCAAAAAGTCCAACCGTGCAAGCCAGTGACGGTTGGACAAGTTCAGATTTAATGGAAGCGCAGGATGGTTCATCGGCACTCTCCCCGGCACAGAACGCAAGTGTCAACCAAATTACTTTCGGTTTCACCGCTTCGGATATTCCTGCGAATTCCACCATAGACGGTATAACGGTTGAGATCGATAACCATAAAACTGGGACAGCTAGCAACAGGCTCGTCATAAACTTACTCAATGTGGGAACCTGCACTGCCAAAAACCTCACCCAAGATTCTACAGATGATGCAACTTACGACGTTCTCGGCGGTGCGGCCGATACCTGGAGTTGTACGGCCCTCACCCAAGCCAATATCGTAAACTCTGCTTTTGGTGTAACGGTTAACGCTAACAAAGTAAGCGGCCCCAACCCCGCGGCTAATTCCTGGCTCGTTGACCACGTGAAAGTTACCGTTAACTTTACGGCCGCGGCCATCACAACAACCCTCGGCTCAGGCACCGATCCTGCCTCCACAACCACCGCTCCAGGGACAAGCATCGGGGATGCAGGAGCTTTCACTCTCCAGACTAGCAGCGGCACCGACACATCCACTGCCATGACGGTGCTCCTTGCTGCGGCTGGCACACCTTATGAAGGAATCTCGGAGGTTCGCGTCACATCGGACGACGGCGCGACACTTTATTTCTCAGCCATCTCGGACCCCGCAACGACCACTCTCAATTTTTCAGGTGGAACATCCATACCTGTCTCGACGAGCTCAGCCCAGTTCAAGATACGCGTCACTCCAAAAACTCACGCCAATATGCCTGCTGTCTCCGGTGCGGGGTATGACCTCTCACCGAGAGTGACGGCATTTACGTCCACCAACTCACAGGCAGGGAGTGACTCAAATTCAAACACCCTTACAATCGACAACCTCTCTCCGTCGGATGTCACTAGCACTTCAACCTCTCCGGGCGACACACAAGTTACAGTCAGCTGGACCAATCCGGGTGGTGACTTTTCAAACGTTGTTATCTTGAGAGCCACTTCCACTATCAGTGACGTTCCGACTGAAGGGTCTTCACCTTCGGTCAACGACACGATCGGAGCAAGCACGGTCAGATACATCAGCTCAGGAACCTCGACAACAGACACCGGCCTTACAAACAACACCGAATATTTCTACAAGATCTTTGCGAAGGACACCAACGGAAACTACTCGACTCCGGGAGTGCAGGTTTCTGCGACGCCGACTGCTGCGCCAACTGTACCAACCGTTCCACAGAATCTTTCGGCCACAGCGGGAGATGCAGTTGTCGACCTTAGCTGGAACGCTCCTGCATCAGACGGAGGAT